>Ga0099826_10004039_pt1 | contig 10175 bp, 3 predicted proteins | sample Mtrugardesep15_FD_76830 | JGI IMG/M metagenome (GOLD analysis project Ga0099826, IMG submission 76830) | Root nodule microbial communities of legume samples collected from California, USA - M. trunc garden sep15 | ecosystem: Host-associated > Plants > Roots > Nodule | place: USA: California...
TCTGCCTCACAAATTTGGAGTTTTCTGAAAAAGAATGTCTTCCTCCTTTTAAAGATTCTTGAGATAATCTATCAATTACATTTTCCAAGCCTGCCATTCTTGATTGGATTGTAGAAAGGGCATCCATTATGCCAGTTGTAAAAATCTGAAAAAGATTTGAAGTGAGCTAAGTAAAATATATACCACATACCATGTGACACATAACAAGAACCTTTTCAGACATTACTTCAAATATGTGTGAGCACACGTAAGCCAAAAGTTACAACATTCATATTTTTGTTGTGATAAACCACATATATGTTCTCTACACTATTGATTTCGTTATAAGTAGGTGATCGAAAAAATCATACAAGACTTACAGCTTTTACCGAAAGCACTTCAAGTATTATCACAGGTTGTGGAAAGTAAAAAAGGATGATAATGTTAAATAAATGAACTACCTGTATGTATGTAGGAGAGTATCTAGCAGCAGCAAGACTCAAAAACTTACAAATAGACAAGTATATATGTTAGTATGTAGAATATTAATACCTGTAATTGATGCATCATGCTTTCCTGTTTGATTTCAATATCTGAAAGTTGATTCCGAATACAAGTCATTTCATTTGCCCTTTGTACACAACATTGATGTGTAATTTGGGGACTTGATTCGGTGATTGTAGAATCAGAACTTTTAGGATCCTGCATCTTTATGGAGTACATTTGTTCATTACAACTTACTTCTTCCCCTAACCGTTGGCTTCTCACATTTGGCTTCTGAAGTCCATTGTTTACAAAGCAGTCATGGGAAGTTAAACACTTGGTCTCATAATTAGAAACAGAAGAGCACTCTTGCTTATCATCCATAGGCCCATATTCATAACCCACACCCTGCATGCTTGTAACATCAGCACTCATTGTTATTAGTGGCTTGGTGACAGAACTAGCCTCAAATTCTTCATTATGGAATTCCACTACAGAATGTATTCTGGGGACTGCAACTTCAACGTGCCAATCATCTGTTTTGGGATGGCGAAGATGGCCAACATCATTTTGACATGCTTTTCTTACAGACAAAGGAATCCTTCCCGTAGTTGATTTCATATTAAGTTTTTGGAGCCTAACATCTCGATGCCTGGACTCAGTGGTAGTAGTACTACTACTGAGATCGACAGAGTCACCACTGCAGATATTCTCTGCAGAAAGCATAACAACTTAAAACCATGCCAATAAATAAAAGAATAACAATTAGAAAGTTGTCACAAATTCATCCTAACAAATGATGATATTAGCATATTACTATTTTAGTCATGTGCTCGAGGTTGATTAAGATGAATATAAATAAGAATACTATATTTTTTGTTTGGTAGATAGACAAAATGGCAATAGTCGCTGGAAACTCACACACACGGGTGGAGGAGCCGAGGTTTGAACCCTAGTCACGGTGTCTAACCTAACAATTTCGGTATTTTTACCAATTGAGCTAGGATTTGTGGACAACAAGAATACTATCTAATTGGGTCTTATAATACTACCAAATAGTTTTTATATATCCTTATTCTAACCAATAGCAATATTGATATCAAAATCAAAAAGAGGGAGAAAGTGCAAAGGTAAACCTTTGAAGGAGGATCCAGTTTCTGAAGGCTCGGTAGTATAATGACCCGGAAGCATTTTCCAATACTTAAGAGCTTGTAAAACCGCATCCCTCACCGGTTTCACCTATAATTGATTATTCATATATACACTTATAAGTTAGTCAACGAGAAACATGAAAATTGAGAAATATAATACTAACAATGTAAAAAACCGAGAATGAGAAAACACCTTATCAAACCTCGAGGAATCAAGAGAATGAATACAAGAAACCCTCAAAGACGACAAGAACGAAGCACGAGTCAAAGCAATTTGTCCCAAAGCAACAGAAGCGGCTTTACGTGTTTTCCAGTCCGTATCTTTCAAACCCTCTCTAATACTACCAACAGCAGTCATAAGAACACTCTGCGTCGAAGCTCCACCAGCCTGAATAATACTCCTATTCAACTCAATTAACGCAGGTTTCGCCATAAAATGGGGATTCTTAAGCAACTTAAGAATCCTAATCAACATACTATACAAAACCGAAACAGGAGGATTCCGCGTGTTTTGTACAATACCAGCAAGACAGAACGCTGAAGCAGACTGAACATGCTTATTCTGTTCACCAACAAGAGCGTCAAAAACCGGACTAGACAATAACACAAACACCTTATCTTCATTACTTTGATTCCCTAATTTCAAAGCTAAAACCGCAAACATATCAATACAACCTTCTCTAACGGAAGAATCTGGATCTCTAAAACATTTAACAACCGCGGAAACAATTTTGGTGACATGTGGGAGTATAAGAGATTCATAAACTGTGGCGAGTGACGCGATGAGTTTGAGAGATTGTTTTCTAATGGAAGGTTTTTGTTCGGAGTGAATGTCGAGAATGCAAGAGAGGAATGGGGAGATGGAGTGTGGAGTTAATGAGTGGAGGATTGTTTCGAGCTCTTTTGTTCCGATATCGTGTGTGTCTCTATCTCCGACTTTGTTTAATGCATTGATTACTCTTTGCTTCATCTCGAAATTACTACTCAGCTTGTTGTTGCTCTTCATTTTCTTTTTTGTTTGCTAAATTTGTATTTGTGTTACCATTTCAAATTTGATTTATGATAAGAATGATGAATGAAATATAAAGTAATTGAAATTTGAAAATGGAGTCAGAGAATAGAGAGAATCTTGTGAATAACAACACTCACTCCGAGTTAGAATTATTATTATTATTTATAAATTCAAAATTGAAATTACGCGCTCTTCACGTGAATTTGAATTTCGGATTTTAGTTCTGTTATGGGCCTTTCTATTTTGGGCTTTGGTAGTTATGATGTGCTAATTATCAACCCACTTCCTCTACACTTAATTATCAATTTTGTTTAATTGACAATTAAGGAAGGGCAAATTCGGAACAGTGTTCTTCAACGTGATTTACATGATATGTTTAATTTTTTTCAAAATTGAAGATCAATGACATGGATTTTAGTTTGAATTTTTTTTTTGAAACAACAAAAAGTAAAACAAAACAAGTAGAAAAGGAATGAGAGGTTAACCGTGGTACAATATATATAAATCTCACATGGCATATGAGAGATTGAAGTAAAACAAGTGCATGTAAGTTTAGTCAGCATTTGGTGAAAATAGCTTGAAGTTCTTAGATCTTAGATGACATACTTGGACCTAAAAAAGTGTAACTAAGAACTAAATTTTAATTTTAGCATTAGAAATGCCCTAACGGGTTTTACCATGCCTAAAATACAGTGTTTTAATAGAACCAACACAACGTCTTTGCGCATGCACAAAAAGTTGAATATCATTAAAGTGGATTGAACATTTAAACATTGTTCGTACTCTATTGGGTGGCTAGTGGTTCTATGTGTCAGCTTTCCCTTATGATTTTGAAAATATTCTCCCATTATTTAATTTTGGCTTAAATACGTCATTGGTCCGCTTTACATGATTTTGAAAATATTCTCCCTCATTTTATCAATGATATGTGGTGATCTTGTTCTTTCAAAAATAAATAAAAAATAAAAAACTAGATCACATTATTTTATTTTTATTAGACTATCACATTATATAATAGAGCCGGATAAGAATATAAATATGATGACTTTCATTTTCTCAAAATAAATTTAAGTAGCATATAAAATAAATTACTATTAAAAAATTTCAAGTAAATATTTTTTATATAAATCATATCCTATCTTGTCTTATCTATTATAATAAATTATCTTATCCGCTACAAACTGGTAAATATTTTTTTAAGTTAATAGTGTTTTTGGTCCTTGTAATATAATGCACTTTTGGGTTTAGCCCTGTAAAAAAAAAATTTAGATTCCACCCTTGAAAAATGAAGATTCTTCAGGATTGGCCCCCGACCCCATTGAGTCAGCAGAATCTCCTACGTGGCAGTGACGTGTCTTTTTTTTTACCATGTCACGTGTGTATATAACTGCCACATCATTTTTTACTTAAAAAAATGTAAAATTTAAAATTACAAAAAAATTGTTTTTTTATTAAAAAAACATTTTTTTAAAAACGAAAAAAACTTTTTCTAATTGTTTTTAATTAATTTTTAAAAAGCTAAAATTATTTTAAAAATCAGAACAAAAATCCTAAAATATTTGATAAATCGAAAAAAAATCACACTTTTTTTTCAAAAATTTAAAAAAATTGAAATTTTAAATTTTTTCGAAAAAAAATTCTAAAAATTTGATAAATAAAAAAAATCATACTTTTTTTTCAAAAATTTTAAAAAATTAATCGAAAAACATTATGATTTTTAAAATAATTTTAGCTTTTTAAAAATTAATTAAAAACAATTAGAAAAAGTTTTTTTCGTTTTTTAAAAAAATGTTTTTTTTATTTTTAATAAAAAAACAATTTTTTTGTAATTTTAAATTTTTTATTTTTTTAAAGTAAAAATTGACGTGGCAGTTATTTACACACATGACATAGTAAAAAAAATTAAAAAAATGACACGTCACTACCACGTAGGAAATTCTGCTAATTCAATGGAGTCAGGGGCCAATCCTGAAGAATCTTCATTTTTCAAGGGTGGAATCTAAATTATTTTTTTTACAGAGGCTAAATCTAAAAGTGCACTATATTACAGGGGCCAAAAACACTATTAACCCTATTTTTTTTTAGGCATTTTGTTATAAATCTTATCTTATTCATCTTATTCAGTATAATTAATTATCCGCCCTAGAGTTTTTATACCGCCAAACACATAATAGAGGAGTTATGTGATATCACTCTCTAGTTGGTCTTATAAGACTCCCATAATTACACATAAAAATATTTACTGTTATAGTGATGCAGTATAACCGAATTCACTTTATTTTTCCAACTTTCTCCTCACAAACCAAACTACGTTAAAATCTCTTCCCTGTCAATTGGATTGAACAAAAAAAATCCATTTGACCCACCACATATTTCTCATACATTGATACGTAAACAACTCTTTTGAACCAATGACCACAAATACACAAATGTGCTCCTTCTGCTAAAAAGAAGAGCGATGCAAACCTTTTTTTCCTATAAATTTAGTTGCTCTCTGTATAGCAGGATACCGAACTCTCAACTCATAAGTTATAAACTTTTTCAAGCGAACCATGGAGGATGGTAAAAGGTTGAAATAATTCGACCGGTGACCAAACTAAAGCGAAATCAACAGGTCTGCAATACATGACGACGGTATTCTCCCAACGCCCATATGGGGAATATGTTTCTGTATGCAGCATAAGTGATCATGCAATTCTTGTTGAAGACTCCCATTATTTCCTGAAATGGTAGAATAGTAACATGATTTAAAATATATACATTGGTAAAGAGGAAGTAAAAGCAGAGGTATATGGTCTTCAACAATACCTCTTGCGGAAAGTCACCATTCTCCATTTGAGAATTGATCAAGCATACAGCTGCGCGGTGCAGTGGTGTTGGATCTCTCTTGGCCTGTTTCATTATATCGAAATGGATATCATTTTTATTCTTCTACAACAAAATCAGGATTATATATACACAGATGTAATCAGATGCGATGTGTTGACCAAGTATTCAATCATTTGGGAAAATGTCAAATGTCAAATCATGTGACTGGTATAGAAACCCAGAATGTAGTGGCAAACAGCAAAGCAATCATCGTCTTTCAGGGTGGCAAGTTTAACAGATAAGTGAAGAGCTATGACTATCATATAGATATCATCAGCGTGTTCATAAGTTTGCAAGATTTTACAAATAAAGCATTTTCTTATTAGTAGGAGTCAATTACATGAATTAACCAACGCTTGTATCATGTATAAAGTTTACAGATAGACGATTAACCTTAATTATTTAGCCTATAGATTTTTAGTCTCTCTATAGACCTCTAAATATTTGACTATCATGCATTTGGTCAACCCTCTGCACAAGTGTTTCATTGATTATTTACCAAACATGCCTAAATCACCTAAGACGAGACTCTACCATCTTCCTTTACAATAGGAGCAACCCTAGTTTTCATTAAAATGATTGTATTCCTAATCCTATCATGTCTTGTGTAATATTATTCTCTGCTATGCCATGCTTCCTTGTTAGCTCTTTACTGCTTAATATTCATACTCATACTCATATAACATTACAAGTTTTCTTTCACTAATTACACTCAAACATGCCTCCATCTCATTCATTAAACCTACTTGGGTCTTCTACTTGACATCTCCTATCTGCCCAACATTTTGTATGATAGGTCCAAGGTACTTAAAACATGATATTTGTGGTATTTTATGCGAAAACTTTTCTCATAATTCTTGTGGGATACAATCAATCGTGTTTTAATCCATTTGGTGGTACTTAGGTCTGCTAATTAAGTGATCAATTTAAAATAGACTGTGGGAACCTAATATTGGTCTGTGTTTTAGGAACCAGAGATCTCAGAGTTCTGCTCCAAACAAAGATTGATCATGTCTTCATCAAGTAAGATCAGTGCACTAAATTTGTATAATATGATCATATTTATTCTTACATTGTATACTCTCCAATATTCATTTCTAAGCTATAGTTTGTGTATCACTAGCTAAATTTTCATTTCATATTACTCCATCTAGTTACCCTGTTGTCGTATGTTTCCAGTACTTGTCACCTAATCTTTAAAATTTCATTCATTGCTTCTCACGACTCTTCAACTACAACAATCTCATTTCCAACAGGCATTCCCTGTGAGCCTGTGATAACCTCTCTAACCTATGCTCAGTAAACAAATTCAGAACCTATAAAAAAATAAGGGCTCATAACTGACCCTAAATTCACACCTTTAGTTATTGGGAAGTCTTCTACATTCCCACCTAGTGTTGTACCACTAGCTGTGCCCCTCTCATATGTATCTTTGATCGCACAAATATAGGCCATCCAAGCTCGTTACTTCATCAATCCTTTCACAATTTTTTTTAAGGTACTCTATTATATAATTCCCATCTACATCTCACCATCAATTTTTGTAACAGATATATAGCTTCATTGTTGAGCTACCAGGGATAAAACTAAATAAATTTATGTGATGTTGGTGTCCTCTTAATCTATGCTCAATCCACCAAAGTTCCATAGGTGACCCATGAGTTCCATCATCTATAGGTTGCACAGTTTTGTATGTCCCCTTTGTTCTTAAAAAAAGAGACTGACAGAGATTAAAGTACTTCTATTTGTACTTAAAAAGAGAGACTGACAGAGATTAAATACTTCTCCTTCATTTATTTCTGATGTAGAAGTAGACCTAGAAAAACTAGAAGGGAAACTATTAGGAAGGATCTAGAGATAAATGAGTTGGAGAAAGACATGGTTTTTGATAGAACACTATTGCGTCGTTTGATTCATGTAGCCGACCCCACTTAGTGGGATATGGCTTGGTTGTTGTTGTATTTATTTCTGATGGTTTCAAATCTCATAATCTTGTTAAAATTAGATTTTTAGTCGTCTTTTTTTTTTCCCCCACTCATCAATAGGTACGTTATCAATCTATACGACTGTACACCTTACCGTTAACCATCCCCTTCAATGGTTTTTGTTGAGAAATCTCACATTTGATGAGATGTGACATGAACACGTCTTAATAAGCGGTGGGTAGCCCTCACCATGCATCCAGTTTTGTAGAGGTTGAGCTAGGACCAAACCAAATTATAAGATGGTATCCTAGTTTATCCAAGATCAGTTCGACCAACCGCTATTGGGCCACTCGGTCATGTTCTAAATGTCTAGTCCTGAGCTTGAATGTGTGTCGGCCTGAACATGTATCTATAAGTGGCTGGTAGCCCTTACCTTACAAGCCAGTTTTGTGATGGTTGAGTTAGGCCTAACCCAATTTCTAAGAATTCTATTTACCTAGTCTGTTTTGCTCTATTTTCCTTTGATTCAAGCCTATGAGAGTTAAAAGAAAATTCGTGTCTTCATCAAAAGTTTATCAAAATAACTCTTTAATCCTCTTTAGAAATAAAAACGAAAATATTAATAAAATAATTAGTATAAATTTACAAAATTATTAAACAACAATCATACTTGTTTACTCATAAATGATGGTTTTGTTAGGAGTGAAGTTGTTTTAGATATCTAAATCAACATTAAATAATCACTAATCAAATCCAATTATTCTTTACCGTGTTTTTAGGGGATGGGAGTGGGATGAGCTTTGGTAGTGATTGAATGATTTGAATCTAGAAATTATATATAAATACGGAATATCTCAATCACTATAGCAGAACCAAATATATTTGTTAGTCATAATATTCTTACTATCATTTAGAATCTTAAAATTTTCCTTCAACAAATAAATTTTGAAACCAACTTTAATAAACATAACTTGTGGGGTGAGGTTATAAGTAAACCAGATGGAAGGGAGAACAGGAAAGGGCTGAACCCTCTACCCATACTCTCACGCCCTCCATCCACAGAAGTGTGGTGTTGAATGCTGATATCAGATCTGGCATGACAATGATGTCAACTAGTAATCAACAGCCAATCATAGAGGAGGATAGGTTGTCATTCTTATGAGACATTACAATTTACAAACATATATTATCTTTAAGTTTAAGCGCCAACAAGTTTTTCTCACATGGTCGCACCTCTCAATGAAGGATTTTCAATTTGAAAAACTAAATAGCAATCCTAAAAAAAATGAAAAATATTGGCAATATTAGTACAATTCCTTCTGTTTTATTCGAATTTTCAGTTTAAATGAACATTATTTACAATTAAATAATTCTATCATTAATATGAATTTATTTAGCCAGAGACAGGCACACCTAAGCTATTTAATTAAATTGCTGAATAGTCCTTTGATTTAAACAGACTGTCAATATGACCAACTATCCTAAACAAATGAAATATGTTTTTGTGCAATAATAAACGAAATCAGTATATGGCAGCACCAAACAAGTTGCAAAGTTTGCTTTATACCTGTTCAGCCTCAATGAGAGCCAGCATAGCCCACCCAGTGTTTACTACATGGGACCTGTTGCTTTCCAAATTTGAATACACCTGAACAGAGACATTGCTAAAGAAATGACTAAAGAAAACATTTACATAGTCAAAAGTAATCAAATATTCTCGCGCTAGTATTATTTTAAAAAATTGATGCAAAAGTACATTTCTAAGAACCAACTGCCTAAATGAAACTTCTGCAAGCAGTATAAAATTAATTAATCATTAAAAGGATAGCAAAATACTAAATGAACTGAAATTCTAGACAAATCCTAATTAGATACATAATCTTAATAAATTTAAATTTCTTAAACTAGGTGCCTTATCAAAGATAAAATCCCTAAATGAAAGATATCGATGTCCTAAATCACATAACTATCAACTTGCGAGAAACTCTCATCCAGAATTTAAAAAATGTTGTCCAAACAAGCCAGATCTAGCTGGCAAAAGTACCCTCCATGATCAATGTAGCATTTGCACAGGGCTGTACGTCCATTATACTAGGTAACAATGAAATGGAGCTGTGGAAAAGCCAACACACTCACCAATATCATCCATTAAATAGGAGATATGGTGGTGGCAACTATGCTGAGAGCTTTCAGGTGAGTTCATGGTGACGTGTTGCCGTGTGCAACACTAGGTTGACAAAGGGAGCAAAAGAGTACAAAGAAGGACCAATTATGATTAATTTATGAAAAGAGGAACCAAAAGCTGACAGTTTATTTTGAGGAACGGAAAGCTATAATTTCCTAATTTTGGGAGACTAAACTTAGTTAACCCAACTATGAACCTCAACTGCATAGGTATGAACGTTACTGCTCACTAGTTGAGAATTGTCTTCATGCCAAATCTTTTCATTTGATGCAAACTAGGAAGACAATGGAGACCCAATGGTATTGGGATTAAGAACTAGGCCATCGCTCAAGAGAGTCTTGACTTTCTAATTCCCCACTTATAGATAACTACCAAAAGGAGTGCCAAAAGGAAAATTCAAATAATGGACTCTTTATAGGAGACATGGTCTTGCTATTATTACAGGTACATACATTAGATTCTTGATTTAAATCCATTCTTAATTTTGCATACTCTGTTACACCCACATGCTTGAAACCATTGCTACAAGAGACCATAAGAGCATACATGTTCCAAGATATTAATTTAAAAAA
>Ga0099826_10004041_pt1 | contig 10174 bp, 6 predicted proteins | sample Mtrugardesep15_FD_76830 | JGI IMG/M metagenome (GOLD analysis project Ga0099826, IMG submission 76830) | Root nodule microbial communities of legume samples collected from California, USA - M. trunc garden sep15 | ecosystem: Host-associated > Plants > Roots > Nodule | place: USA: California...
ATCCCATTTTTCACTGATATTTAACAAGACGACCTATACTGACAGAGTAGAAGACGACTTACTATTTTATTCTCTTTTACAGAGTTTTTGGCTTGCCTGGATTGTAGGGTCATGGCCATTGTTTTGGGCTCTTTTCATCAGTTTTGTGCTAGGGACGGCTTATTCCATCAATGTGAGTTCTTTTGTCTGCATCTAAATTTCCTTTCTCCTTTCACATTTTTAATGCATTATTATGTAAAGATTATGATACAAAGCCTTACTTTTTAAAATCTACATGAACAGTATCATAGTTGTTGAGGATTCAACACAATGCTTGCTTTGCCAAATATCATGGTGACAAATGTCAAATAACATCCATTTCTTTAACTTTTCCTTGTAGAGAAAAACTATTTCAATTAAATGTTGGATGCGAGAATTGATATTGTGTAACAATAGAATAATTCTTAATTGATTAATAGGACATAGATTTGTTCAAATAAAAAATTTAATTGCATTTTTGCTGGTTATTGAACACTACTCAAGATATTGCCACATGTTCTATCTGATAAAGATTTTACTCTACCCATGTTTGAGCTTGCAGGCAGACAAATATCATGTTTTTAATGTCTGTCATGAACTAGCAATCCCAAACATTTAAGTTACTAGGCGAAGACACGAGAATGATTTTATATTACTTCTCTAATATGCTCCTTCACTCGTGATTGCCCTCTGGGCTTGTAGCACAGCCAATACACACATCCACTTATATTGTGTTGAAATTAATCTTTTTTATCAGAAAGGGCGGCAAGGGTTAAACTCTAGATCACTTGGTCATAAAGGCTCTTATATCGTGCCATAAACCAACTATCCCAAAAGCTTAATTGATCAGGTGGAGAGAAGCACGGTTTTGCAATACATCTCTAAGCAGACATTCACAAAGAAAGCCACATTTTGAAGAGTTATTTGATGATGGTCATTACAGAATTTTATAACCTTTTGTCTTTTTAAAATTTTCAGGTGCCCCTGTTGAGATGGAAGAGATTCGCAGTGCTTGCCGCTATGTGCATTCTTTCTGTTCGTGCAGTTATAGTTCAACTAGCATTTTTCCTTCACATGCAGGTTTTATACAATAGCTTATTGTGCTTTTTGGAGGCTTCTAGCACTAGATGAACATGCATTAACTTGTATACTTGTAACAACAACAAATTTTTATCCCAAATTTTTAGAACTGGTTTCCTTCAATTCATGACCAACTATTTGAAACCACTATCTATAGATTAATATATTTTCGCCATTTAGTCCTCAAAAGGCCTTTATTCTCTGATAAGTAATAACCTTTTCAACAGTATTAATTAAAGTGAAAGAGATGAATGGGAATTTTTTTTTAAAGAAACAGATGCATTTTAACAATGATATTATTGGAAGCGTGGTGTCTGACTAACTAGCATGGCATAATTTTCCATACACCAAATCTATGTTTGAATTCTGATATTTTCGGTTTCTAATTCATGTAATGATGTCCAGACTTTTGTGTACAAGAGGCCAGTTGTCTTTTCAAGACCATTGATCTTTGCAACTGCATTCATGAGCTTCTTCTCTGTAGTTATAGCATTGTTCAAGGTAAATGCTTCTAGATTCTTTTTTTATGCAATTGTTCTCAACATTAAATTTTTGATTCATTATGCGTACTTAATACAAACCTTTGTACTGAATTTATATAGGATATACCCGACATTGAAGGAGATAAAATATTTGGCATCCAATCTTTTTCAGTACGTTTAGGCCAGAAGCGGGTATGTTCTTCAAATGCAACTTCTCAACATTGTTCCCTTTTTTATCCCATGGTTGTCACTAACTAATCTCTGACAGGTATTTTGGATTTGTGTTACCCTTCTTGAATTGGCTTATGGAGTCTCCCTTGTAGTTGGAGCAACATCTTCTTGCCTATGGAGTAAAATTGTTACGGTAATATGCTTGTTACTTACACATATATATTGTGTTTGCACTTTGCAGGTCTGATGTATCTTTTAGACTAATTTAGATTACATCTTGGCATTGATTTTTCTACTCCTTATATATTATATATAAAAATACACGATGATTTGTTTTTTCATAAAAAAAGAAGAAAGAAATAGAAGTCTATTATTACATTAAAAGTGTTTTATCTTTTGTGGCACATCATTATCTATAACAATCTATAAAGGTAATAAACCCTTTTGGGTTGGGTTTTACCTTTCCAATTTTACCCCTTAATTTAAACTATTTTAATATTATTTAAATTTAGTTAAAAAATTATTTAAATTCCATTAAAATAGGAACAATCCACAACAACAATAGAAACAATATTGAACATTATGTTTTTTTTGACAAAAATATTGAACATTATGTAAAAACCTTATTTTAAAAAATATTTAATTCTCTTTCAATGTACAATTATTTACAACAGAAAAACGGAGTGCTCGTCTATCCGCTAGTCAATATAATTGTATTACTTTGAGTTTTATTCTTTATACCTGAAAGAATAAAACTATAATTTTCAAATAATTCTAGACTATTTATAATCTTGAATTATTTTACAGATCAGTTTTAAGTGAGTATAAACTTGTCTAACATTTCCAGCAATTTTTAACTCTATTCTTTTCCAATGTGTTAGAGTCTGGGACATGCTGTACTTGCTTCAATTCTTTTCAATCATGCCAAATCTGTAGATTTGAAAAGCAAAGCTTCCATAACATCCTTCTACATGTTTATCTGGAAGGTAATCACTTACTGTTTATCATTCTTTTTGGTAGCACCTGCTGTTTTTCATTTGAGTTTTATTATCAATATTGTCATTAAAAAAATGGCTATCTGAATCTGACTATTCCACGTTTTGAGAAATAATGGTTGTTTGATTTCTTAAAATTCCAATTGAAATGGAAAAGACGGGGTATAATAGATACATTGAATTTTTTTTTTTTTTTTTTTTGTTGTTTTGAAACTGGGGACATGAATTACTATTGCTAGTTTATCTATATGTTTATTTTTTAATTGTTTGCACTAAATCCTTTGTCTTTTTCACATGTAAAGGAACATGAACTTGTATTAATATCTTGTTTTTCATTGCAGCTATTTTACGCAGAGTACTTCCTCATACCTTTAGTTAGATGAGAATGCAGCGGTATTGTTGATTTGAGTACTAGTTTTGCTTCAATGATGCTGATTTAGTCAAGGCCACCTTTGATTTTATAATTGGTTTAACTGCAATTGTAAATGAAGGGTTATTTCTGTTAGGATGGTTTTTTTATTTTAGCCTATAGTGGTTTCTCTAATAATAATAAAAAAATAATTTTTTTTGCCTATTATAAAAAAACTCTGGCTTCAAGCATTCTTATTCTTAAAAAAAAATTCGTGCCTTTTATTTCAATAGTCTTGTATCTCTTCATTATCCTCTGCATGCATGATGTATACTTGGAGAAATTGTTTGAATCGAGTATTGTTTATCTAAAGGATTATTACTTTAGAGTTTAGTTTTTTTTTTTGAGGGAAGAGTTTAATTCATATACACCGCATACATCCAATGTTATATCAATTAATGAAGTAAGATAAGTCACGTGTTTTTAACTCTGCAACGAATGCAGTGCAAATATTTGAAGGTGTTATATATACAAAATTAAAAAATATTTAATAAAGTTGTACCCATAGTTAAAAAACCCAGACCGGTCATCGAACTGATAAAGGTAGTGGGTCACTGTGTCATTGGTCGAACTATTGGATCACTAATTGAATCACATGAAAGAATTAGATGACTGTTAAAAAAATTGTTTAGATAAAGATAGACTAAATTTTATAGTATAGATCAAGGTAATCAAAACCGAATAGGACATTAAACTGATGTATTCATGGATTTAGGGTTCATAGGTTGAACTGGTTACGGTAAATTGAACTTATAAATATACCAAATTTTCGTTTTGGTCTGTTTAAATTTTTCCTTCAACTTTTAGTCTCTAAATTTTTTTTCAATGACTACTTTTAGTCTCTAAATGTGTAGAATACTGTAAAAATCTTTCCAAAAAAATTTAGAATTTTTAAACAAAACATAAATTAAATTTGAATGTTTAACCATCGAAGATATAAAAATTCATATTTAATCATGTTTTGTTGAAAAATTCTATTTTTTTTGGAGAGATTCTTATAATATTATAAATTTTTCTGCAAAATTTTATTCAAAAATATGAATTCTGCATATGAGTTTACTTTAAATAAAGAACCAAAAGTGAAGATACAAAACTTTTAAGGGACTAAAAGGTGAATATTTTTTTAAAATGACTAAAACGAAAAATTAACATATTTATAGGAACTAAAAACATATTTAACTCTTATAATAAGCAAAAATACACAAACATTAATAATATTCATATTTTATACCATTAAAAAAATACAAAAGATGCTTAAAAAAAAAAATACAAAAGATAACCCCTTAGTCAAAACGTACAATGGACTGTAAGTTTTTTATTTTGAAGGAAAACGTAGACCCCAAGTTTGGCAGCCCTTGTTTTTTGTATTATATTATTCCCACTCGCGAAACTTGGCTCCCACGTTATCAACCTTTGTGTATAAAAAACACTACATAGATACTGAGGGAGGGAATTGAAGAAGATTTGAAGGTGAATTTATAACACCACTCGCTACTTGCAAAATCATAAACCCTAGTTTTAGTTCTCCTTTGATTTGATTTCGTTGGTAATGGAAGCCGCTACTTCGTCGGAGCCTACACCTCCGGCAACCACTGATACTGTAAGTAACTTGTAACATTCTCTCTTGTAGCACTGTTTGCTTGATTGCATTAAGGTTTATCGTGATCGTGCCGTTTTCATGAATGCAATTTTATTTGGCTCTTCATTCTTAGGCTGCTGCTCAACCTAACACAAGACATGCCTCTGATGATGAAGAAGATATCATCGACCCAAATGCATGGTTCCTTTTGTCACTGCACTTGTGATTTCTCTCTCACCAATCATATACTATTATCGTAGAACAATAATGGCCAAATTCATCGACATAAGTTAATACCTGATTTAATTTTAACCGCAGCAATACCGTGAGAACAGGCTTAAGTATATTGTTGCAAATATGTCATAAGGGAATGAACTCTATCCTCACAAATTCTCTGTTTCTATGAATATTCTTCAATACATTGATACATATAAAGGGTTAAGTAATGAAGAGCACCTTGAAGATGTTTCTGTGTCTTTGGCTGGTTCGTAGTCTCCGGTTTCTATTTCAACAATTTTGTTTTGTCTGTCTGTTGTTGCTGCATATGTTGATGCTAAATGCTATTTGTCTTTCTGTGTGTTAGGCCGAGTTAAGGCCATACACACTTCAGGTGCAAAGCTTGTATTTTATGACTTGTATGACAATGATGACTTCAAGGTCCAGATTATGGCTAATGCAAGGTACATCACGTTGCTTTTCTGACCTTTACTGCTGGAATAGTAAATAGACACACGAAATTTACAAAAAAATGGTGTCCCTTTGTGTTTTTGTAAATTTTTCGTAATCCATGTATGTTGAATAAAATGGAAAAGTAAGTGTGAGATAGAGCTATACGGTATCTAAAATTTTGTGTTTAAACAACACAACTAAATATAAATTAATGTTTGACTAACTTTGTAGAAGTTGGATGATTTTTTTAACTGATAAAGTTGCTTCTGTTGTCTTTTTAATAATCTCATTTTTTACCTTCTTCTGTAGACCCTATTCCATTTTTTTTAATTTAATTTTGCAAAACTAAAACAAGTTATATCTCTGGGATGCAGGAGTTCTAACTTGGATGTGGATGAATTTAAAAAATTGCATTCTAGTGTGAAGCGATTTGACATTGTCGGTGTCACTGGATTTCCAGGTTTGAGATGTTACTATGTTTTAGTTTGCTTAAATAGTCAAATACGTTCTTTCTTCTTATTTTATTTCCCTTCTTGGGTTGTCTTTCATGGATTTCACTCCTCTAAAGTGAAGGGGGTGTCCTATCCTATCATTTTTATAATTAGTACTTGCAATAAGGAGAATAAGTGTTTCTGTATACGTTTTAAGCCTGTTGTTCCCTTGTCAAAATGTCCAGGGAAAAGTAGGACAGGAGAGCTTAGTATTTTCCCCAAGACTTTTATAGTTTTGTCTCATTGTCTGCACATGATGCCCAAACAAGAGTCTGCTGCTGCTGCCGCGGATAATGCAAATTTGATGGTGAACATAATTTCTCTTTGTGTTTGATGCTAGTCGATATGCTATATTCACACATAGTGACATCTTTATTTCATTAATTATCTGTAGGGAAATCAATGGGTACCAGGAAGTACCAGGAATCCTGAAACATATATTTTGAAGGATCAGGTATTATTAGTACGAAATGTACTTCGATATTTTCTTTCATTGCTTTTGTGCCCTATATTATCTTATTTTCTAGGACCTGTTTTCAAGCAGATGATAATTAAATGGAAAAACATGTAACTTAGAAAACATTAGTGTGCAATAGCATGCAGTATATCTTCCTCTTTTGGTGGTTTGAGCTTAAACTAGGCCATGCACTTGTTTGCAACTCATTATCTTTTATAGGAAACAAGATATCGTTCACGCCATTTGGATTTGATGTTGCATCCAGAAGTTCGAGAAATATTCAGAACTAGATGTAAAATCATTAAATACATCCGGAAGTACCTTGATGACCGTGATTTCTTGGAGGTTTGTTCTCTGTCCAAGTATTCTAATGCCATCTGCTTATAATTTCTTTCCTTCCATTTACCTTTTCTTTTCACTGCTTTCAGGTTGAAACACCTATGATGAACAAGATTGCCGGTGGAGCAGCAGCTCGTCCATTTGTAACTCATCACAATGAGCTTGACATGAAATTATTCATGAGAATTGCTCCAGAACTTTACCTCAAGCAGCTGGTTATTGGTGGGCTTGGTCGTGTTTATGAAATTGGTAAACAATATAGAAATGAGGGTATGGACTTGACCCACAATCCTGAGTTCACTACTTGTGAGTTCTATATGCCTTTTGCGGATTACTACGACCTGATGAAGATAACAGAGGAAATGTTGAGCGGTAAGAATTAAGGACTATTGATTGATATATTTGATTTTATCTTCTTCGTGTCATGTAGTTAATCTGGCAAATTTCAATTAGGTATGGTTTACCAACTTACAAATGGAAGCCATAAAATCCAATATCATTCAAATGGAGTTGAAAAGGATCCTGTCGAAATAGACTTCACTCCACCCTTCAGGTGCAGTGTAAACTTGTTAGTCATCAATTGTGATTATAAAATGTACTATATTTTGGAATGACTCGTTTGTATTTTTCTTATCATTACAGGAGGATTGATATGATTGAGGAACTAGAGAGTATGGCAGGACTTAGTATTCCGAAGGACTTGGCCAGTGAGGAAGCTAATCAATATCTGAAGAATGCATGCTTGACGTATGACATCAAATGCGCTCCCCCTCAAACCACTGCTCGGTTGTTGGATAAAGTAATGTACAATCTGTTTCTTTGTTGGCCTATAATATGCTTTATTTTCAATTTTCCTTTTTATCCAAAAGCAGGTCGTAACTTCTTTTCCCTTGTTGAAATTGAGAAAAAAAATAAAAAAATTCATTGGCATTGTTTGCAGTTGATTAACAAATATGAACATTAGTAAAAAAAAAAGGTTTAAGATATTGGATTAAAATGTGATCTTATCTGATATTTTACTCTATCTGATACAGCAGATAACCGTTCCACATATATTTTAGTCATTTGATTAATAAGCTTGGATTTATGATGCTATGTTGATCATATTGCAGCTTGTAGGCCACTTTTTGGAAGAAACGTGTGTCAATCCTACATTCATCATGAATCACCCCGAAATAATGAGTCCTTTGGCCAAGTCGCACAGAGAAAAACCAGGCCTGACCGAACGTTTTGAATTGTTTGTCAATAAGCATGAAGTAAGTTAATGAAACTCAGGTGATATTTATTATTAAAAGCAAGTGAACAGCTTATTGATTCTTCTCGTTGTTTTCTTGTTACTTTTCAGCTTTGCGATGCATATACTGAACTGAATAATCCTGTTGTCCAACGTCAGAGATTTGCTCAACAACTCAAGGTATGATATAAATATTAGCTTACTAAATTAATTCTCTTCTCTAGCTGTTTGATTTTATTTTAAGGGATGTAAAGCCAATGTGAATCTTTTCTACATATGCATCCAATCAAACCACTCTATGATATCAATTTGCTATTTTAGTTCTTAAAATATCTCCAAGAATATTTATACGCTGAGATGTGATTGAGTGCACGCGAAGAATGATTTTATCCTAATAATGCATACAAATTACATTTTCTTTAATGCATAATAAGAATAACTAATTGGTCTACGCTTTCCTGCATATTAGGATCGGCAATCGGGGGATGATGAAGCGATGGCCTTAGACGAGGAATTTTGCACTGCTTTGGAGTATGGTATGCCACCAACTGGCGGTTGGGGTTTGGGTATTGATAGGTTGACGATGTTACTGACTGATTCACAGAACATAAAGGTTCTTGCTCTTTCTCATTCTCTGCATGTTAAATTTGTTTTTGTAAATTCTTACATTTTTGGTTCCTTTTGGGTTGGTTACAGGAAGTTATTCTCTTCCATGCCATGAAACCTCAAGATGTACCTTCAGCTAAAGGTTTGTATTGTACATGCATTTACCTTCTTTTCATTGAAAATTAAGGTGTAAAAAAATGTTTGTTTAGACATGTTGCTCATGTTGGTCTTCTTAACTATACAATCCATTTTTTTTTCCCTTGGAGGCTGCAATGTTGATAATTTTCCCTACATTTGATTTCAGGAACTTGAGGAATTAATGACGATCAGAAAACCAAATCATATGCAAATATTGATAGTTACTTATATCGCACACAAGCCTAGTTCTAATAGTTTTTTTTTTCTTTTTTTTAATAACAAATATTAGTATTTAGTTTGCCAAATTAATATTTACTATTTTGTCCGAATTTAAATTTTAAATGTAAGATCTTCAACTCTTTTTCCTTAGCATAGTTGAGCTACCCATCTCCCTTTTTTGGTTGGTTCAAATAGCGACTTTGGTTTGATTTATGTTTTTAGTGCATACTGTTCTCTAAACAAATTACTGGTCAATATTCTTTCTTGATCAAAATTGGTCTTTCATTGTAAATAAATAAATGGTTATAAGTATGTTTGTTCTTTTGAAATTGACATGAGGTCAATCCCCGGTTTTTTATTTCTTTTCATACATGTATTTCATTCTATTTAAGATTTTAAAATTGAGAAAACATTACTGTCAAAAAAAGATTTTAGAAATGAGAGAATGTTTCACACTATCAACCAATTACACATTACTGTTTGTATGACTTTTAAGTTACTTATAAAAAAAGTTAATTAGTTTTAATAAACTAACTATCAGTTAGCAGTTCAAGTCTTCAATACAAAGCATCTTGTAAAAATGTTGATCTTGTATGTATTCATTTTGTAATTTTTTCTTCTTCACCCAATAGAGATTTACTAGATGGCCAATACTTTATGAGTCAATAACTTCAAGAGCAAGTTGACGGAATAAGTTGCACGATGTGAAAACTCTCAAATAAGGAACCTACAAATGCAACTATGAATGAGAGGTACTAAATTAAGGAATGGTTGAATCATTGAATGGGAACAGTAACAAAGATAATTAATTACGCATACTATTGTCCTTGGTCGAATCAGCGGTCTCCCATTTATTGTAGTCAAATAATGAAAAATTGTGATTTGTGGTTGGTGAGGTATTCCCATGCTAACAATTTCTTATTTTTGGTCCATTCATATAAATAAATGGCTATTTTGATCTCTGTTTATAATTGTAAATTTGTAATGATCAATTTATTTATTAACTCTATTTGTATAAAAATCAAGGTCAAATTTAAATAATATTATTGTTGGTTCAAGTAAAGGTAGTTAAGTCGTACATTAACTTTGAATAGTTAAATGTTAGTTATATAAAAAATATAGGGTTAATATGTCTTTACCCCCCTGTAATATAGGCGAGTTTCAGTTTTCCCCCTGTAAAAAAAAAAGTTTAGATTCCAACCCTGTAATTTAAGATTCTTTCGTTTTAGACCCTGAGGCCATCTGACTGGACAAAATGATGACGTGGCATGCTGAGTGGCGCGCTGA
>Ga0099826_10004042_pt1 | contig 10173 bp, 14 predicted proteins | sample Mtrugardesep15_FD_76830 | JGI IMG/M metagenome (GOLD analysis project Ga0099826, IMG submission 76830) | Root nodule microbial communities of legume samples collected from California, USA - M. trunc garden sep15 | ecosystem: Host-associated > Plants > Roots > Nodule | place: USA: California...
GCGAGGCATTCGCCCTCATCGACGAGGACTGGCAGGCCTACATCGAGTGCAAAGCCTGCGGACTCCTCCTCACCCACACCGAGTACACCGACCACGCCCGCCGCGTCCTGCCCGCCCTCTACCGCACCGCCCTCCAACTCGCCGTCGCCCGCGCTCAGGAGCAGCCCACGGACGCCTGACCCGCTGCCGTACCCCCGTGGCACACTGGCCCCGCGCACGGCCACACGGCCGCTTCACACGGCCCGCCACGCCCCTCGTCGTGGCGGGCCGCAGTGTTGTCGCTGGACAAGCATCCGGCCACGGTGTGAACATGGCGCCAGCACCACACGTGCGCCTACCTCACAGAATTCCCACATCGGGTGGCGCCCAGGGAAGGGAAGACCGGCCCCGGCCTACGAGCCGCAGCGCCGGCGGGCCCCGCGAGCCTCAAGAGCGGTCCCTGCCACCCCACCACAGAGAAGCCGCAGCCCCAGACTCCCCCCGGGTCTGGGGCTGCGGCGCATCCCACCGGCAGAGCAGGGGGACCCGCGTATGGCCGAGCAGCTCTACAACGGCACCCAGGCCGCCCAGCTCGCCACCACCTGGCGTCGCCGCGTCTCCGCCGGCGCCAAGGCCGTCAGCCGCTCCGCCATCTGCAACTGGCGCGCCCGCGGCCACCTCCGCGTCGCCGGCCTCGACGAACGCGACCGCCCCCTCTACGCCCTCGCCGACCTGGCCCGCGCCGAACTCGCAACCCGAGAGGTCGCCCTCCACCCCGAACGCGCCACCGCCCGGAGGCTCTGACCATGAGCAACGAACGGCCTCTGGCCGAGCTACGGAGCAGCGGCCTCCTCTGGCTCATCAACCGCGTGGTGTTCCACCCCCAGGGCCTCGCCCTGGCCGTCGTCGAGGACGACACGGGCACGATCACAGGCTGGTCCCTCGTCGGTGACGGGAATGAGCCCATGTGGTTCGCACCGGAAGACGAGGCGCATCTCTTCCGCCAGGCGCACGCCACGCTCAACGCCGCCCGCGTCACAGACCCGTCACAGCACCCCCATACGCGCCCGTAGCCCATAGGCGGCCCGCATCCTGGCCCTCACATCAGCAACTTGTGGGGGAACCCGTGAGCCACCAGCCACACCCGCAACAGCCGGGCTGGGCCGTACCGCAACCGCCCAGGCCGCCGAAGAAGACGCACCCCGCAGCGATCGCCGGCATCGGCTGCCTCGGCATCATCGCCATGGTCACCATCGGCACCGTCCTCACCTCCCTCACCGGCAGCGACAGCAGCGACAAGACCGGCAGCGGCGCCGCCACGAAGAGCAGCGCACCCAAGGCGAAGGACACCCCGGCGAAAGCCGACGACAAGCCCTCCGCTAGCGCACAGAACGGCAAGACACCCGGCCTCGACAAACGCCAGATCACCGAACTCACCGTGAACCTCGTCTGGGACGGCTACACCGACACCCAGAAAGACACCCTGTGCCTCGGCGTCGAGGCCTACGGCGAGGACTGGCTGGCCGACCAACTGAACAGCGACAGCCTCGACCACGACTACGCTGCCGAACTCGTCTCCGACAAGTGCGAGACCCGCTGACCCACGACTACCCACCACACACCGAAGGCCCCGTACCAGCCAGGTACGGGGCCGAACCCGTCCGGGCGAGGGGGTGGCGTCCATGACCGCCACCCCCTCGCCCGGCGGCCACTAGAAAGAAGCCCCCGACGCCCCTTCCGGCCGGGGCACCACAGACCACCCTGGGGCGGGTGGAGGAGAGCGCGGCGCCCGGGAGCCCTGAACTCCCGGGCGCCGCCGCGTAGAAAGGCCCCCACCGTGAAGCATGAGATTGACGTCCGAAGAGACACCCGCGAGCTCCCGCCGACAGAAGACGGATGGAAGCAGTTCGAGCCCGCCGGGACCTGCACGGTCACCTGCAGCTGCGGCTACGACTCCGGCACCATCCCCGACCGCGACGTCGCGCGGACCGCCAGCGACCACGTCGGGTTCGACGTCACCCAGGCCCGCACCGCGCGCGAGTAGCCCCATGGCCGACCGCTCCGAACTCACCTCGTACGAGTTCCGGCAGATGCGCGCCCGCCTCCTCGCCCACTCCGACGTCTGCATCATGTGCGGCCACAGCGGATCCGACGCAGCCGACCACGTCGTCCCCGTCGCCCGAGGCGGAGCCCGCCTCGACCCCGGCAACCTCGCCCCCATCCACGGCACCGCCGGCTGCCCCACCTGCGGCCGCAAGTGCAACAACGAGAAGGGCGACAAGCTGCTCAGTGAGGTCAAGCGCCTCGTCACCTCCGTCGACTGGTACGCAGGCCCCGACGCGGCCGGGCTGTAGAGAGGGCGCCATGCACAAGGTCACGCTCACGCCCCGTCGCACGCCCGCCAACCCTCCGCCGCCGCCTCCACCCGAGGCACCCCGGCCGTGATCAGCTTCACCTTCACGGCCGAGCCAGACCCGATCCCGCTGCCCCGGTACGAGGACTACCCGACCACTGGGGCGTACGAGCTGGCGTTCCACATTGCCCGGGCCCAGCGACGCGACGAGCTGCTCACCCGTGAGGAGAGCGCAGCCCAGTTCGAGGTGATCGAAGCGTTCATCAGGTCCCGGCCCGATCGACCGACGCTGTGACCTGCAACGATCCGGGCTGACCCGTCTCCGATTTTTGAGAATCGGACATTTCTCAACCCCGTGCCCTCCTGTTTTTTTTCTCTCCCCGGCCCTGAATGCGCGGCGCGCCATGACGGCGGATACGACATGACGGCGGACGGAGGACGTGATGGCGGGCCGCGCGATCGAGATCGGTGACGTGGGGAAACAGGTCGCCACGGCCGTGGCCGAGCTGCGCAAGCGGCGGGGGGCGGACCAGAAGCGGCTGGCCGAGCTGGTCACCGAGGCCGGCCGCCCGATGTCCGCCAGCATGGTCGGCAAGATCGAGGGCGGCGGCCGCCGCGTCGACGTCGACGACCTGGTCGCCCTCGCGTTCGCGCTGGAGGTCTCCCCGGCCCGGCTGCTGCTGTCCGCCCACCGCGACCCCGACGACCAGGCCGACGACGAGACGGGCCACGGACCGGGCCCCGTTGCCCTGGCCACCCGCGACGACATCGACGTCCTCGGCGACCTCGAAGGCCTCGAAGGCCCGGCCCCCACTCTGGCCGCCATCGCCGAGCGCCTGGCCCAGGAATGCGACAAGCCAGTCAGCCAGACCGGCCCGCTGCACCAGCTGTCGAAGGAGCTGAAGGCCACGCTCATGGAGCTGCGCGCTCTGCTGCCCGAGGAGCCGCCCAGTGACGACGGACTCGACGACCTGGCGTCCCCCGACTGAGTACGCCGAGCAGCTGCAGGAGCTGTACGGACTGAGCTGCCCGCCGCTGTGGGGCACGCCCCGCCGGCTGGAGAACCCCACCCTGGGCGGCAAAGCCGCCAAGGTGATGCAGGCCATGGGCTTCACCCCGATGCCGTGGCAGCGCTACGTCCTCGACGTCGCCCTCGAACTCGACCCGGTCACCGGCCTGTTCGTCCACCGCCGCGTCGGGCTGTCCGTACCCCGGCAGCAGGGCAAGACCGAGCAGCTGCTCGCCGTGATGATCCACCGCACGATGGGCTGGCAGCGGCAGCGCGTGATGTACGCCGCGCAGAACCGGGTGATGGCGCGCGAGCGGTTCGAGGATGAGTTCTGGGAGAAGCTCAAGGGCTCCAAGCTGGCGCCTCGGTTCCGCGTCCGTCTGGCCAACGGCAACGAGGCGATCATCTGCAAGGAGTCCCGCTCCAAGCTGGGCATCACCTCGAACACCGAGAAGAGCGGCCACGGGCCGAGCCTCGACCTGGGACTGATCGACGAGGCCTTCGCACACGAAGACGACCGCCAAGAACAAGCGATGTCCCCGGCGATGATCACCAAGCCGATGGCCCAGCTGTGGTGGGCGTCCGCCGGCGGAACCGAGAAGGGCGTATGGCTGCTCGCGCAGCGCATGGCCGGCCGCGCGCTGATCGTCGACCTGTGGCGTACGGGCGAGTTCCCGCCCATCGCCTACTTCGAGTGGTACGCCCCCGAGACCATGGACCGAGGCGACCCCAAGACGTGGGCGTTCTGCATGCCGGCCCTCGGCCACACCGTGACCGAGGCGGTCATCCGCGCCGAGTACAACGGCATGAAGCCGGAGGAGTTCGACCGGGCCTACCTCAACCGGACCCGGAAGAAGACGCCCCCGGCCGACCCCAACATCCCCGCCGCCCGCTGGCCCGGCCTGACCGACGAGGAGACCCGGCCGCGCCGTCAGGTCGCGATCGCCGTCGACGTCGCGCAGGACCGCAGCCACACCTCCATCGGCGTGGCCTCCCTGCGCGAGGACGGACGCCTGCACCTGGAACTCGTCGACTACCGCCCGGGCACCGACTGGGCGGTCCCCGCGCTGAAGCGGCTGACGGATCTGTGGAAGCCGGTCGCCGTGGCGATCGGCTCGACCGGAACCCCGGCCGGGTCGCTGATCGACGACATCGTCACCGCCGGCATCACCGCACCGGAGGACAAGGACAAGCCGCACCGCGGCCACCTGGCCGTGGCGAGGACGAACGACTTCGTCGAGGCCTGCGGGCAGATTGCCGACGCCATGACCCAGGGCACCATCGCCCCCTTCCACCAGGCCGAACTGACCGGTGCCGTGACCGGCGCCCGGACCCGAAGGGTGGGCGACGCGTGGGCTATCGACCGAACCGCCTCCCTCACCGACGCCTCGCCCTTCGTCGCGGTGACGCTCGCCCGGTGGGCGCTGCTGACCCGGGGCCCGCTGGTGCAGGACGACTACGACCCCGTGGCGAACATCTGGTGAGGAGCAGCATGCACAAGCCCACGCGCAAGCCCGGCCGGTGGCGCGAGCGGTGGCGGGCGGCCGTCGGCGCGGCCGCCGAGACCACGGCGCGCTGCCTGCGGCTGGGGCCCGGCCTGGCCGGACCATTCCTCGTCTCGTACGGGCTGTGGCTGGCGTGGGTGCCGCTCGGGTTCATCGCGCTGGGCGCGTTCCTGCTGCTGGCCGATCGGAGGATCCCGTGAGCGTGTGGTGGACCCGCCGGGGCGACAAGCCCGGCCAGTTGCAGGAGCGTTCGTGCTGGCCCGCGGTCAGCCTCGAACAGGCCATGTCCTCGCTGATGACGCGGTCCTACGCCGAGGTCGACCTGTCCTCGGCCGAGTCGTCGCTGCAGTCGGTGGCGGTGTGGTCGGCCGTCGACCTGATCGCCTCGGTCGTCTCCGAACTCCCGCTCGACGTCTACCGGTCTACGCCGGAGGAGCCGGTGAAGCTGACGACGCCCGGTTACATGGAGGACCCGGACGGCGGCGGGCAGGGCAAGGAGGACTGGACCTACCGGGCCGTCTACTCCTGGCTGATGCGCGGCAACGTGTACGGGGACATCCTGGCGCGGTCGAGCGCCGGATTCCTGCAGCAGGTCGACCTGTTCCACCCCGACGCCGTGAGCGGCTCGCTCACCGACGGCAAGCCGGTCTATCTGCACAACGGGCGCGTGGTGCCCGACAGCCGGATCTACCACCGCCGCGTCAACCCGGTGCCCGGCTACGTCGAGGGCCTCTCTCCGGTGCAGCTGCACGCCGGCACGATCGGCCTGTCGCTGACCGCCAGCAAGTTCGGACTGCAGTGGTTCCAGGACGGCGCCCACCCCACCGCCCTGCTCACCAACTCCGAGACGACGATCGACGAGGATCAGGCACGCGGCGCGAAGGACCGGTTCCTTGCCACGCTGCGGGGGCGCCGCGAGCCGCTGGTCATGGGCAAGGGGTGGGACTACAAGGCGATCCAGCTCACCGCCGAGGAGTCGCAGTTCCTCGCGACCCAGGGCTACTCGGCCGCCGAGTGCGCGCGGATCTTCGGCCCCGGCATCGCCGAGATCCTCGGTTACGAGACCGGCGGCAGCATGACCTACGCCAACATCCAGGACCGCGAGCTGACGCTGCTGAAGTACGCGATCGGCCGGTGGATCCGCCGCATGGAACGGATCTGGTTCCAGTTCCTGCCGCGCCCCCAGTTCGCGAAGTACAACCGTGACGCGCTGCTGGAGACGAACACGATGCAGCGCTACCAGGCGCACAACCTTGCGCTGAACGGTCAGTGGAAGGTCGTCAACGAGATCCGCGAGAAGGAAGAACTGACGCCCGTCGCGTGGGGCGACGTCCCGACGTCGCCGCCCGCCGCCGTGCCGGTCGACGACCAGGTCCCCGAGGACCCCGAGCCTGAGGAGTAGCCATGCCCGCACTGCGCGGTCTGCACCTGATCCGTGGCGGCGCCATGGCGCCCGCCCTCACTCCGCGCCCCACCGCCCGCGCCGAGGACGACGACACCGCGGCGGCCGACGGCGAGATGCCCGTCATGACCGTCGAGTTCTCCCGCTTCGACACCTGGTACGAGATCGACTCCTGGTGGGAAGGCCGCTTCCTGGAGCGCACCAAGAAGGGCGCGTTCAAGCGGACCATCAAGTCCCAGGGCCCGGCCGGCGTCAAGGTGCTGTTCAACCACGGCCGCGACATGCAGATCCACCAGAAGGTCCTCGGCGTGGCCAGCATCCTGGAGGAGCGGGACACCTCGCCGTACATGGAGGTGCCGCTGCTGGACACCTCCTACAACCGCGACCTCGTGCCCGGCCTGGAGGCCGGTGCGTACGGGTCGTCGTTCATGTTCGAGGTGATCGGCGAGAGCTGGAACCGGGAGCCCGGAGCGGCCGACCACAACCCGGAGGGTCTGCCCGAGCGGACCATCACCGAGATCAAGCTGTTCGAGGCCGGGCCCGTCACGTGGCCGGCCAACCCCGATGCCACGGCAGGCCTGCGCTCCGGCGTGGACTGGCTGATGGAGGAACTCGCCGAGCGTGATGGCGAGCAGTATCAGGAACTCGTACGATCGTTCGAAGCTTTCCGGTCTCTGCACGGACTCCGCACCCCCTCCAAGGAGGGGCCCGCGGCTCCGGGCAAGACCGACCCGCAGGCCCCGACACCCGGCGATCAGCCGGCTCGTCACGCAAGCGGACTCTCAGCGGCGGCACGCAGCCGTCGCCTGTCCCTACTTGGCGTGAAGAGGTGACGGGGTATGGCCCCCAAGAAGGACGACGAAAAGCCGAAGGACTACGAGCGGTCCGCGGACCTCGAAGCGGCTGAGTCCCGCATCGGACAGATCCAGGAAGAGATGCTCGTCCTGGACACCGAGGCACGGGGCGAGGCCCTCGACGAGAACGCCCAGCAGACCTGGGACGAACTCGAAGCGGAGCTGAAGTTCCGCGAGGGCGAGCACAAGGCACTGGAACGGTCCGAGCGGCTGCGGGAGTCCCGTGAGCGGTGGAGCTCCACCCGGTTCTCCCCGAAGGCGGACCCGTTCAGCGAGGACCCGCGGACGCTCGGCGAGCGGGCCGTCTACGACCGGTCGATGGCGGTGGTCGACTCCAGCGAGGGCGGCCGCCACCTGGAGCCCGGGCAGAAGGCGCGTGTGCAGAAGCTGCTGCGCACCCAGACCGGCGACACCCAGGGCGACCTGATCGGCCGTCTGCTGCTGGCCACGGAGAACCCGCACTACCGGTCTGCGTTCCAGAAGATCGCCGCGTCGACGACGCCGGTGTTCACACCGGAGGAGTCCCGCGCGATCGAGCAGGTCGGGCTGATCAAGCGTGCGCTGAGCGTCGGCTCCAACGCCGGCGGCGGCTTCGCGGTGCCGGTGCTGATCGACCCGACGATCATCCTCACCCAGCAGGGCAGCGAGAACGACATCCTGCGCCTGGCCCGGGTGGAGACGATCACCAACGACACGTGGAAGGGACTGTCGACGGCGGGCGTGTCCTGGCAGTTCCACGCCGAGGCTGCCGCCGCGACGGACAACTCCCCGACGATGGCCCAGCCGGAGGTTCCCACTCACCGGGCCGACGGCTTCATCCCGTTCTCCATCGAGATCGGAATGGACTGGCCCGGGTTCGCCGAGCAGATGTCCATGCTGCTGGCGTCCGGCTACGACGAACTCCTCGCCGACAAGCTGACGCTCGGCTCCGGCAGCGACGAGCCGACCGGTCTGATCACCGCGCTGGACGCGGTGACCAACCCGGCGAACATCGAACTCGCCAGCGCCAGCGTCCTGCAGGGCTCGGACATCTACGGCCTGTGGAACGCGCTGCCGCAGAAGTACCGGCGGCGGATGACCTCGGCGTGGCTGTCGTCGACCAGCGTGCAGAACACCATCCGCCAGCTCGGCACGACCGACCCGAACTTCACCGTGGACATCACCCAGGAGGCCATCCCCAGGCTCTTCGGGCGTGAGTACCCGATGAACGACTACATGGCCGACTTCGTGGCCGGCACCTCGACCGATCCGCTGCTCGTCGTCGGTGACTTCCAGAACTACCTGGTCGCCCAGCGCGCGGGCATGCAGGTCGAGTTCCTGCCGATGCTCTTCGACGTCACGAACAACCGCCCCACCGGGCAGCGCGGCTGGTTCGCGTGGGCCCGCATCGGGGCCGACGTCTTCAACGACAGCGCCTTCCGGCTGCTCATCGACCGCAGCGCGTAACACGCGGTCCCCCTTCTCCGGGCCGCGGCGTACTCACGCTGCGCCGCGGCCCGGATTCCGTATCTCCAGCGTGAGAGGAGAGCCCCATGAAGTACGCACTGGTCAACGGCAATGTCGCCTGGTCTCAGGGGACTGCCCAGCTCAGCCGCGGCATGTCCGCAGACGACGATCACCCGCTTGTCCTGGAGCGGCCGGACCTGTTCGACGACCAGGCCCCGGACGCGGAACTGTCCTCGGCCCCGGCCGTCGAGCGTGCGACCGCCGCCCCCGGCGAGAAGCGCGTCACCCGCCGCAAGCCCGACAGTAAGACCGGCAACGCCGGCGCGAAGGGCGGCAGCAGTGAGTGAGACCACGCCCGCCCCGTCCGGTGACGGCCTGGTGCAGATGGCCTACCTCCACCCCCACACCGTCAGCCACAGCTTCCACGAGTCCGTGATGAGGCTGACCGTGTGGGACCAGGCCCACGACGGACACCTCCTCGGTACCGGCGGGCCGTTCATGATGGCGTGCTCCACGAACGGCATCGTCGAGGCCCGCAACAAGATCACCCGTCAGTGGCTGGACGAGACCCCGCACGAATGGCTGTGGTTCGTCGACACGGACATGGGCTTCAAGCCCGACACCGTGGACCGGCTTCTGGCCGCCGCTGACCCCGTCGAACGTCCGGTCATGGGCGCCCTGTGCTTCGGCGTGCAGGAGATCGCCTACGACGGCATGGGCGGACGGCGCCTCAGGCCAGCGCCGACCATCTACATGCCCAACCAGGACGCCCAGGGCAGGCGGGGGTTCTCCACCCGCTGGCACTACCCGAAGAACACCGTTCTCCAAGTCGGAGCCACTGGCGCCGCCTGCCTGCTCATCCACCGCGGCACCGCCGAGAAGGTCCGCGCCCAGTACGGCGACGCCTGGTTCGACCCGTTCAGGTATGACGACGGACGCCGACTCGGCGAGGATCTCTCCTTCTGCGCGCGCCTGGGCAGCGCCGCCATCCCCGTGTTCGTGCACACCGGGGTGAAGACCACCCACCACAAGCAGATGTGGGTGGGCGAGGACGACTACACGCCGCCCGCCGAAGCACCGGTCCCCGCCCATGCCCCCGTGCCCGACGGCGCCGAGCCGGAGACGGCGGCCGCTCATGGATAGCCTCGCCGTCATCGTCCCCTCGCGCGGCCGCCCGCACACCGTCGGCCAGCTCGCCGAGGCGTTCCGCGACACCTGCACCGAGCGCACGTGGCTGCTGTTCGCCGTCGACGAGGACGACCCCCAGTACCTGGCGTACCGGGACGAGGTCGCAGAGGCATCGGCCGCAGGCCTGCGCGTGCAGCTGGTCGCCCAGCCCCACGGCACGATGGTCTCGGCCCTCAACCACGCCGCCCGCCATCTGCTGGCTGCACCCGGGCCTGTCGTGCCGGACGCGATCGGGTTCATGGGCGACGACCACCGGCCCCGCACCCCCGGCTGGGACCGGCGGTACCTGACCACGCTGCAGGCGCTGCCCGGCATCGTCTACGGCAACGACCTCCTGCAGGGCGCCCGCCTGCCCACCCAGTGCGCGATCTCCGCCCCGATCGTCCGCGCGCTGGGGCATACGGCCCCCGAGGCGCTGACGCACCTGTACGTCGACA
>Ga0099826_10004043_pt1 | contig 10171 bp, 4 predicted proteins | sample Mtrugardesep15_FD_76830 | JGI IMG/M metagenome (GOLD analysis project Ga0099826, IMG submission 76830) | Root nodule microbial communities of legume samples collected from California, USA - M. trunc garden sep15 | ecosystem: Host-associated > Plants > Roots > Nodule | place: USA: California...
ATATATATATATATATATATATATATATATATATATATATATATATATATAATAGTTAGTTGTTTCAAATTATTTTATAAAATAACATATCACCAGTTTTGTTGGTAAAAAGATGAAGTTAATTACTCATACTTGGTAAACTTTTTAAGGATACTCATACTTAGTATATTATTAGTCATTGTTTAAAAACATTAATAGCTCACCAGTTTTTTTTTTTTGTTGAATAATCATGGGTACAATTAACAATTACCACTACCAAACTACAATTTAGAACCATGGTAGAAATCCCTAATCTCATGTTAAGTTCACATGTTGTTGCTAATAAGAGTTGATAGCTAGCATTACCCTTATATAATTATCAAGATAAGAGATATATGCAATTTCATTACACTCACTAGTAATTTTGTAGCTCTTTGAGCTACACTTTCATTGAAATAGATAACTCTAGCAGTAGTGTCCACCACCATACTGGCTCTGAAGATTATTTCCTAATGATCCCATTCCATTAAACTCACCAAGTTCTTGCTGCAAAAAAGGTCTATTCATTGAGTCATGATCTCCAACCCCAAGAAAATCTCTTGTAAAACCCATTTGGTTTTTTTCTTTTGACCTTGAACCTGAATCATACATTTGTCTATTTGTTGTCTCTTTATCCACAGACAATACCACATGTTCCAAATCCTTCGTACCATTCACAATCCCAAACATATTGTTTGAATTTGAATCATTTAATAAATACCCACCTCCAAGATTGGTGCTTCCCTCCAAATTCACCAACTCATTCAACTCTTCACTTTCACTTTGCTTGTTATAAAATTTCTGAAACTCATGAACAATGTGAAAGTGGTTCAAATTGTTGAAGACTGTGTTATTATCATTGGTAATTATTGTCCTTGTAGATCCCATTTGAGATTCTTTCTGCAACAGTGATGTTGTTACTGACAAGTGATTTGGTGCTTCTTGTTGATTCTGATTCTGACTACTACTTAAGTACAAAGAGCTTATTACACTACTAGACAAATCTTTGTTTTCTTCTTCTTCTTGTTTCATTACTCCATGTAGCATTGGCAAAGATAGATTAGTATTATTATAATTCATCCACTGTGGTTGTGATCCAAACACATCCATTGTTTGCATTATATCAGAATTTTGATGAAGATGAGAAATGTTAGTGTAATTTCCCAATGGTGGTTCCGACGATGTTGCTGAATTAACAAATTCCGAGTGAAACTGAAAACCAGGAAAAATGTGAGGAATTCTTGGATTTTGAGTATTTGTCAAATGATCATTCCTAAAGTTGCTTAAAGCTGCTGGAACCGTTGTTATCTTTGCACTTTGTTCAGTTAATGCATCACAAAAAGCTCTATGTGTTATGAAGCTGTCCTTCCTGATTTGGTAGCACACATAATAAATAAATACATAAATGAATTATTTGAACATCAATTAACATTCCTCATTTATTATTTATTCCATACAAACATTCCTTCTATTATATCTGTCACATGCATCCATTAAATATATTTAACTTATTGTATTTAGAAGGTTTTTAATTGCAGCAATTTAAAGGATTTTGAGATCTTCCACCACCAATTTCACAACTACTTTTTCGGTTGCATTGGCCGCAACTGCAACCGCCATTAAAATCATGAAATTAAGGACATTTGAAATTCAAATGCTAATTGTTGGATATAGACTAAACGTTTGATCACCAAGATTTCTATATTCTTTTAGTGTTTTGATTTTCTATAGCTGCCATATATTGCAGCCACTACCGAGTCATTGGATCTGAGATTAGAAAATGTAAATTGTTTTGATCTCAAACCCAACGAGTCTGTAATGACTGCTATGGCGAAAGATAGTAAAATATATACCTGGAGAAAATTGTGCCACAATCACATTTGTACTCTCTAGTTCCACAAATCTTGCTATGAGCTTTCCAATCAGATTGAACTGCATATTTCTTTGAACACTTTTCACACTTCCACTTCTTCTCACCATGTTTTCTACTATAATGTTTCTTTATTCCTGTCAAATCTCCCAAAGCTCTAGAAGGTTCATGGTGCACACAAGTTTTCTCAGGACACACATAAACCTTCTTTCGAATTTGATCTTTGTTTGCTCTTTGCTTCAGCTTCCATGGTAGGTTGTGTCCTCGACGATGAAGCTGTAAATTCTGGTCTCTTTGGAAACCCTTGTTGCAGATTTCACATAAGAAACGGTTCGTCGCCATCAATGACTTTGGTGACATAGAAACCACTTCTGATTCCGGATCTGGATTCATTCATGTGTGGTTAATTACTTGAATTACAATTAATTAGGAAGAAATACTATAAAATATAAATAAATAGACAAAATATTTATTTATTTTTCTATAAGTAATTGTAAATAATGATATATAGAAGAGAAGGATTAACATGAATATTAAGAAATGAACTTGCCTGGTGTTCCTGGTAGGTTTCTTTTTTTCTTAGATGAAACTGGATTTGGATTAGGGTTTGGGTTTTGAACTTGATTTGATGAGGAAGCTCTCATGGTGTTGGAATTGGAATGAGGTGAAACTGAAAAGGGTTGTTTGGACATCATTTTTGAATGGAAGAAAATTTGTGTGTCCTAAACTAGTTAGACCTATAGCAAATTATTCCAAAACTAAAAGTAGTTTGAACTTGAAGTAGAAGCAGGTACTTCCAAAACAAAATAAAAAAACAAAAAAAACTTGTGCTAGTAGCACCTAATTAGACACTTGATGCTTGTGCACGAAAATATAATATCTGATCTTATTATAAACAAATTCCACTGGATTGGTAGAAAGATTTTCTCATTTAAAATGAGAGTTGAAAAAGAAAACAAATATCTGAGAAGAAAATGAAATATAGCTAGGTTTTTACAACATGTGTATGGCGAGGAAAGCAAAAGTCATAGTTTGGAATGAGAGTTTGAATGAAGTGAGAAGAGAATAATATATATAAAATTTATTTCTAACTTAATCTCTTTCTTTCTCTACTTATCTAACACGGCTGCTCTTGGAGTCGGTCAGAGCCATAGACTCAGCTGGACCACCTCTCTCTCTCTATATATCGTTATCACTTTCTCTCTCTATAAATACTAGCTAAGTAGCAGTACTTACTATTAAGTACCCAATTAAGATAGAGTACTGTTGTTTTGTGAAACACTGTTCTCTTAAACAAAGAAAATTCATTAAAGTTAAATTGACTGCAGAATATAACTCATAATTATTGATAATTGGTATAGGCAATATTGTGATCTAGGTCATAATGTTGAAATACATATTGTATTTTTTTTTTAAACTCCAATTACTTCATTTATAATAGAAAGGAAAAGAATTACTTGCCAGACGTATGAACAATTGACCGAACATATTTTTAATTGCGTTTTCCTATATTTATGATTTTTGTATGTTTATTCTTTTTATTCGGGTTGTTGTTCTATCAATGTACATCTAGCAAGAAGTAAATTTATATAATTTTACCAATTTCTTTGAAAGATCAATTGTTTAATAAGTGCTTGTTTGTTATGACGTGAGTATGACAAGATTACAACGAGTCATTGTAATTTTGCAACTAAAGTTTACATAGAATACGTCTAATTTGAATCTAGTAATTAGATAGACCTTACTATTTTTGATAAATTTAATAAAATATTACATTGTATTATTATGTTTTTATTATGATAAATTTATTTGATATCTGACAATCTCTTATGTGAATGCTTGGAAGCGCAATAGCACACCAATTATCATGTTCTAATGCATGCTTACAGACAAAAATCCCCTGCATCAGTTAAACGATGCAGCTGATGTCGGTATCTTAAATCTTAAATCTTATAGCATCAGTTAATCGATGCTTATAGACATTTTGATTAAATGGCCCACATTTATCACATGTCACTTACACCTATAATCATATATCTCAAATGCTATAATCAAATGCGAAATCAAGTAGGAGATGACTGGTTAAATAATTGTTTAGTTATTTATATAAAGAAAAATATATTTATTGATATTAAAAATGCGAAAATCATTCAAAATTTTCATAATATGAAAAATCATAGATGATAATTATTACTGTTACAAATTTATATATATGATGCCCTCACTATTCAAAATCTTGTATCCATCACTGATTCGTGGTGTGAATTTACATTGTACAATTGTCTAGCCGCATCACATTTCTAAACATACACTATGCATAGCTTAAAAAAATTACTTGTGTGTTATCATAATTTTATCCAACTTATGGTTATACCAGACATGTATCAAGTAGTTAAGTTGTGACACTTAAGAGAGTTTGAAAATGAAATATAAAATTATAATTCCGACTTATGTTTTCAGAAAAAGATGAAATTAGAAGAATTAATGTAATTAATGTATCTAATCTAGAATATAGATCAAATACATCATTCATGCAATGAATCAAAAAAGTCAAATATTTCTTATAAATAAGACCGGAGGGAATAGGGGATTTTTGTATATTAGCTAGCCCTAAGTGAAAAATATGTGAAGAGCTTACTCCCTGAGTATCAAGATATGAGTTGGTTTCAACATTCGAATTAAGTGACTTTATAGATTGAAAGAGCATCACATAATACAGTATAATAATATACTACTACTACTATACATAGATATCTAGTTAGAAACAGGCATTACTCAATTAAACACAAATTGGAACAACAAAAAATGTGAGTTTGGTAGTGAAAAAGTAGTATTTAAAGGATAAAACTAGAAAGCAAAGGAAAAGTGAGTGAGCTTTACAGCAAGGAATGAAAATGATTATGCCATAATTGTATTATTAGGGCAATAATTATCTCACAAAAAAGATAGAGAGAGAAAGAAAGGTGGTGCCGTCCGTGAGTACTCACTGGTTGGGGGTAGGCCCATAAGAAGACTGTCAGAATAAAAGAGAGAGAGTTTTCATTTCATAAAAGATCAAAGGCCATAGATGACTGGTACTTCATGACGTGTCAAGCCAGCAGCCACTGATTCTCTCTGTGTCTTTTCTAACTACAGTGTGTGAGTCATGAATCATACAGTCAGTCTCCAGCGTGTGCTTAGTTCACATTTCTCAAGAAATTCGTTAAGTTTCTCATACTTCCTCTCTTTCAAATGGAAAATGTATTGTATACTTCTAGAGGGTATACACTATAGTCTATACCCATTAAAATAAAGATGAACAAAAGAAAAAGAAAAAGAAATTCATATGATAAATGTGATAGTTTGATGATATGATAGAAAGAAAAAAATAAAAAAAAATGTTAAATGTGGTAGAAAAACATATAATGTAGTTATCACCATAAAATGAAATAAAAAGAGAATAATTATTTTTATTAATTATTTCTATTTCATAAATGTAAAATAAAAATAATGTTTTAAAAGTAATATATATAGAGGGTATAATCGAAAAGAATAAATTTTTATTTTTTTTAAATAAAAAATTATATTAATTTTGAAACAGCTTTTCTTCTAGAATGATAATAATTTTAAAATGGAAGAAATAATGTTTTGTAGTCATATATAAGATATGGTTTCCTTTTTCACTCTCATTTGCATCTCTTTCTTTAGTTCTTTTGTTTATAGCTTTCCTATCTCTCTCTAGATAGTAGCACTCTCCTGCCTCTCTAGAAAAACACCACTTTAGTCGCCGCTCTATCTTCCCTTAAATCCAAGCTTTATTGTCAAGATGTCGGATTCGTCTATGGTGGTGCAGCGAGTTTCAACCTTCCACCATCGGTGGACCATTTTTCTTCTCTGACGATCCCTCATTCTAGTTTTATTAAAATTAGTTTATTTCAAAGGAGCATAACCCTAAATTAGGTACTTAGGTCGTGACAAGGTCTAATATAGATGCTTATATCTTGATATTTATATCCACCTATCTAGGAAGTAATTAGTTAGTAACTAGACGAAAGATATCGAAAGCGAGTTGACCCTAGTAGTAAGTATTTATGAGGTGACATTACTAATATTGAGTAAAATCTGATGAACCTAGGATGTAACTAATTTTTAATTAAGGAAACAAGCGACTCTAGGGAGTGAACCGAACCTAGTATAACCATTATACTAAACCTTTGGTAAGGTAAACACTATAGAGTTTCCCGTTTGTAGAACTACTAAGAATGAGAGAGAGAGAGAGAGAGTTATGAGTGTCCTAAAATTAATAGATGGCAAACCCTTTAGGAACATTGGCCTTCATTGCCTCTGGAAATTTAGGAATGTCAATATAAAGTATTTGTTTCAATTACCTTTGAGGGAGTAAGACCCCACACGTAAGGATCACTGTGTGACCAGTAGGTGCAACTCAACATTAGAGGGGTAGACCTAAATCAACCGAGATAGTATAGACCCCGCATGTAATGATCGTCGTGCAATCAGCAGGTTCAACTTGACAACAGATTAGGTTAGAACGTTCCAACTGCCTAATCACTTGTATAGTCTACTTAAGATAAATAAACACGACATGAATGTTATTTAATATCCAACAACTAAATAAGGAGGATTTGAAGAATCCTAACCTCTGCTTACTTTTTTTGCAACCAAAACAGGTAATTTGATCTGTTGCAATCTATAACCCTTAACTCTTTTATTTTATATCGTCAAACTAAAATAAGTACGCATATTGTTTGGACGAATCGACAATCCATGTGGATACGATACTCTACTTATCACTTTATTACTTGGTAAATGATTTAATACACTTGCCTAATCCGACTATCACCCTTCAAAATATGATGATAGGAAAGCTTAAACGTGAAAATGCGCCCAACCACAACTGTTTTGTGCCCAAGCGCAGCTAAAGTGGCAATATAAATGACTTTTGGCGCTCAGGATGTAGCATTTTCGCGCTTGTGTGCAAAATGGCAGCAACGATCGGGTCTTGAAATCAATTGGCTGTGCACAGGCCTAACTATTTTGCTCCCAAGCGTAAAAATCCAGTGTTAGCTGGTAATTTCACCAGCCTCATTTAATGTGGTCAACATTAGTTGACTTTACTCTTCTAGAAATTGAAGTCCTTTCCTTCAGAATTGAGGAGTTTCGACGAGATGTGGACTTAGTATGAAAAGGCCTAAAATCTCAGCGTCCGACAAGATACAAGCCAGAGGCGCAAAACCGTCGAAGCCAAATAACTGCCTTTGAAGCGGGAAGATTCGAAATTCAAAAGAGTAGCGGTTTCCTCGATGGAGAAGCAGTTTCCCCGATGGAGAACGTGGGGGACAAGCGGTTGTATATGTGGAAGGAGTGCTGATCGTGGGATTAGTTTCTTTCTAAGTTATTCTCTTTGTATAAATAAGAGTTTTCCATATGGAAAACGGGTTGCAAATCTCATATACAGAATTCTAAGAACACTCGAAGTACCGGCGCAAGAGAAAAGAGTCGTAAAGAATGTATGTAAATGATTTGTTGAACCACTTTTATTTTTAATGCATTTGCATTTTACCTCTCCTTTAAGTTTCTGCAATTTAAACTTAATGCCTTTATTTCCCCTTTAAAACCCTTTTTCTGTCGAAAGACACGATACGGTCTCGTCCTGTTCGTTAAGCAACCTACGAACTATATGAACGCACAAAACAAAAATAAACAACATGTCCTAGGATCTCTAGTTTGGTCCTGCTCGTAATAATCAAAACCAGAATGTATTGTCCGCCAAAAACACCAGTGAACAGGCAGCCTCGAACTTTCTTCTTCCAAATTTACATACTTTTGAAATAATTTTCATGGTTGACTTTCTAAAACACCTTACATCTTATCTCAAATTCTACCTCCTCACTACTAATTGTTACCTAGTTAATAGCCTTCACTAATTTTCTATTTTATTTTTAGAGTATCATCTCAAATAATAAACGTATATTGAGGAAAATCTTGTTAACAATCCTGAGATAACATTAAAAGATAAAAGTAGGAGTTGATTAACTTTACTAAATTAATTAAATTTAAATATTTAAAGATCTATTTAATAAAGTAAGTTAATAATACAATTTTAGCAAGTATACTAAATTATATCGAGTTAATAAAATAAATTTGTACCCATTGTTTCAATCTTAAATCGACAATTTAATTATAATAAGGATTTAATAAATATGGGGTATGTAGTGCATGTATTTGAGTTCAAATGAAAATAAAAATAAAATAGAATTGTTTTGGAAAAATATCATAGATTAAAGTGATCAGGTCCTTGGAATCAATTAATTTTCACTCTTTGGTAATTGTATCTATTTTCTACAATAGTTCATCTAGCTAGTATCACGATAATTAACAAAATAGCTAAGGTTAATTCCTTGACTCGCAGCTCTCTTCTAAGATTACAACCTCCAAATTAATTAGGTGAGTCTGTAATCTTCAAAGGTTTAAACGAGCGTTAATTTAAAATCACAATCTAATATTTATCTATCCTTAGATTAATCCGTTAGATTGAACAATATACTAGATCTAAACCAGCAACTCGGGTTAGTGGTCAATTGATAATAGAGTTCAATTCATACATTCGTCAACACATGAAAAGCATTGAGAACTAATATACCGGGTAATACTGGAATTGCAGTTGTATCAAATAGTGTCAACAATTATATGATTCAAACAAATTAAATTAAAATCATCTAAAGAACATGATCAAAGTAAAATTTAGCTACACATAGAGATACAAATAAATAATATGAAAATTTAAATTAACCATGTCTGTTCCTCAATTTTTTGTCAGTGTTGTGTTGCTAATTTCCTATTCCTGGTGTGTGATTCTCTTTCTCCAAAAACTGTGATGTCCCAAAACCTAGCTCATGTTTGTGCCAAAACGTCAATTCCCCTCATGTACTATGAGATCCTTTCCTTCTTATAATGTGCGCTGACTTTTCTTACCTTCTAGTGTTTTTCTTCTTCTTCTTGGATCAACAAAAAATCGACTTGGGTAATAAGCCCAATTTATTTATCAATTCCAGCATCCCCAAGATGCACCCGTGGCCACATTTTCTTGTGTTTCAACTTGGTTAATCGCATCAATTTATAAAACCATATTTTTATAGTAATAATAATACATTACTTTATTCAATAAATTAAAAACAACAATTTATTTAAAATGATTCGAAATTAAAATACTAAACTAATAAAAATAGAATTAAAACTTAATTAAAAAGACTCTAAAAATGTGATATGATGGACTGTCATCACAACCCCAAACTTGAATTGTTGCTTGTCCTCAAGGAACAAACTTGTTTAATGAAAAATGACAGTAAAATAACAACTACCTAACTAAGTGATAGTACCAAAAGTTCATCTTCTTACTAGCCATTTGATGGGCTAGCTGGCTTGACTGCATCCACAATTCACAACTCCACACAACATTTGATAAGCGTTTCACACAGTCGACATGCAGGTCTACACATTACCATACACTTGAAATTTTTTTAAATATCAATCAAAGTCCATGTCATCACACATCGTAAAGGTCTTTAAGGATTATAACGAGTCTTAGATGAAGGTAGGATAATTTTTGGACAAGTAGGTTAAACAAACATTGGAGTTAAGCATTCCTATTCTCTTGAAAAGAAAAAAAATTAACATTACTCTCATTCACCCCATTAGATGAACACAAGTACTAGAGAACCCTTTCAACTTTGAGACAATAATGTTTTCATTAATTCATTTTTCTTGTCTCTTCTTTTCTTTTCTTTTTTTCTTAAACCTTTTGTGCATTTTCATTTTTAATTTTCAAACTCAGAGAGGTATTTGACTCTCTTCGGTTCTCTAGTACCCCTACCCCAAATTAAGTTGGTTACAAATTCCAAAAGCAACCCTAAATTTAAGTATTAGCAACATCCTACAACCTAACTCCAAACAAACATTTGGGTCGTAAAACTTAAGGTCTCTAGGCTTCATTTGTAGTTTGTCACCGAAAAAAAGGCTCTACACCTACCGGCTCAAATTGACTTTTCAAAAGGATAATTGTAACACCCCGTTTCCCCAAAATGATATAATAATATCTAAACATCAGAGTTAACCATCAAACAACGGAGCATTACATGCACATTTCAAATAAAATATTTAAATAGAAAAATAAAACTATTTAAATAATCCTCCATAACAACATCTTTATAAAATAATCTGCAGCGGAATAATTGTCATAAAATCATCTCAAAAATTCTTATACATCAACATATCTGGCACAAAGGC
>Ga0099826_10004045_pt1 | contig 10169 bp, 7 predicted proteins | sample Mtrugardesep15_FD_76830 | JGI IMG/M metagenome (GOLD analysis project Ga0099826, IMG submission 76830) | Root nodule microbial communities of legume samples collected from California, USA - M. trunc garden sep15 | ecosystem: Host-associated > Plants > Roots > Nodule | place: USA: California...
AACTCTCCTTGGAAGTGCAAGGGGGACATGACTACTTCCGGTTTGTGGAAGGAACCTGTATAATTGCTTGTGTCTTTCTTCTTTCTCTCTCTGTTTTATCCACTGCATCTAGAATCTGAACATCACTTCAGAAAGCTGTACTCTAATTGCTTCTGATCAGTGACTTTAGTAGAAGAAAACAAAGAAAAGACTAACACAATTCAACCTCCCCTTCTTGTGTTTTTCTCACCTTCAACATACTCTTTAACTGTTGTTAGAAGCAAGCGAAAATTAACTGTCGTTCGAGACATTTTGATATTGTCGAGAAGTAAAGTATCTAGAAGTCCTAACTCAACCGGTAAAATGCCGAAATTGTTATGTCGGATGTCATGACCGAGATTCGAACCCCGATGCCACCACTTGTGTGTATAAGTTTATAATAGATTTGTCATTTCGTCCATCTACCAAAAAAAAATAAAAAAAATAAATAACAAACCCAATAATGAACCCAATTTCCATATTTCCATAATAAAAACCAAACCAAAACACTTCAATTTTCCTTCTTCTTCATCAACTTCTTACACTACACTCTTCACCAAAAACCAACCATGTCAGAAGAATCACACCACCACCACCACGACGAAGACCACCGCACTCCAAACTCACCACCCACCACCGGCACCTGCTGCAAGTGCGGCGGCCCAACAACCTTCGCACCACCACCACCCTCCCCTTCCTTCTCCGAAATCTCCCCACCACCAACCTACCGTCCAATCCGCGCTCCGGCGATCCCACCGGACCCAAACTCTCAACGCGCCATCATCCTCGCTCCTGTCCCACAAGCCCAACACGTTCCCGTTGCTTCACCGCCTTTCCATTTCCAAATCCCAGTCAAACGAATCCAATCCCCCGATGACATTCGCCGCTTTCACGACTCCGATTCCGGTAAAAACTTCACCGGATTCATCGTGGCACTATCGGATTCCACTCGTGGCCGCAAAATCTCTGATCCTTGCCACCAATCTGAAACAATTAACACTATTGTCTCAATTCTCGAAACCCTAACCCTATGGATGGATGAAATTCCACCTTTACAACAAGCTGCTCGATATGGAAACATCGCTTATCGAACCTGGCATGAACGATTAGTCAATTCCGGTGAATCCCTTATGTTTAAGTTCCTCCCGGAGGATCTTAAACCGGCAACAGTTGAAATTGTTCCGTATTTTTCGGATAGTTTTGGTAACGCGAGCCGGATTGATTATGGAACGGGGCATGAAACGAATTTCGCAGCTTGGTTGTATTGTTTAGCGAGGTTAGGTGTGATTGGTGAGGAAGATTATCAGGCTGTAGTGAGTAGAGTGTTTGTGAAGTATCTTGAATTGATGAGAAAGTTGCAATTGGTGTATTGTTTGGAACCTGCAGGTTCACATGGTGTGTGGGGGCTTGATGATTATCATTTTTTGCCGTTTATATTTGGGTCGTCGCAGTTGATTGATCATAAGTATATGAAGCCGAAATCGATTCATAATAAGGATATATTGGATAATTTCTCTCATGAGTATCTTTATCTTGCTTGTATTGGTTTTGTTATGAAGGTGAAGAAGGGTCATTTTGCTGAACATTCACCTATGTTGGATGATATTAGTGGTGTGCCGAATTGGAAGAAGGTTAATAGTGGTTTGCTTAAGATGTATAAAGCTGAAGTCTTGGAGAAGGTTCCTATTATGCAGCATTTTCTTTTTGGTTCCCTTATTAAATGGTATGTGTTCTTCTTGGTTTTTTCTGTTTATTCAATTGTTTTGCTTCTTTGTCCTATTTGATGTTGTGTGCTGTTGTTGCAATTGTATGACCACATGTTTGCTCTTCTCCTATTGGGGACATTCATGTTTGAGGAGTGTTTGGACACTATCTATTGGCAAGTGTTCAAACTGTAGTTTGACATGTTGTAGGAACTAGTCCTTCCGCCAGACCCAACCGCAATTGGTTATTTGCTTGTTTAGGTTGTTCACTTCTAGTTGTGTGGAATGTGGACATCCTATCCTATTATTAATAAAAACATAGGTCAGTTATCCATGTCACACCACGTGGCAGCATTGTGGAAGAGAAACCACTTACAGATTTACTATTATTGTCTTATAGACCAAGTGTCAGTGTCACTATGACGGAAGATTTATTCTCGTTGATTTTCTCATGCGTGCTGATCACGTGTCCCATTTAGGTATAATGATATAGATTAAGAAGATGGAAACCATCGTCTTAAAAAAGAATAAATTAGTAAAACTGATTTGTAATGAAGATTTTGCTCAATAACAGTGTTGTCAAGTTTCCACCATTGCGGATTTTGTGCGGCCGTCATAAGCCGCAACACCAATTATATCTGCATGTTTGCGCCATAGGCTGCAATGCCATGTTTATGTGTGTCAGATTTTTGGCTGTCCACCATTTATTCATATATGGATCTTCTCCTGAATGGTTAATGTAAACAGTGGGGTGTGTCTATCTTAATCCATATCGAGTTTCAAAGATCCCCCGACATCTGTGATCACCACTCATTTCAACCGGTAATCATGTCCCATAAATTAGAAACTGATGATTTGCTCCAGTTCTTCTATAGAAATTAGAAAAGTTTACAAGTGAAGGAAAATACTTCTACTTGCTGCCCAGAGCAGCAGTCTTTAGTTATGGGCTAAACAGTTGGCTAGAGTGCAACTCCTGAATCTTTATAAGTTTTTGCTTTATCATTTATGGAAGTTCCAGTGTGCAAACAAGTAATCATAGTACTAAACATTAAACAAGCAACTTTTGTGTGTTAATTTATGTAATGAAATCAGATAATCTGTTTTTCCTTTGTCTGCCTTGATTAACTTAATGCCTGCCGATTGGTCAAAAGAAAACTTAATTGTGTGTGCTTGAATTTGTTAATTGTGTTCACTTCTCCTCAGTGAATATGGGCATCTGCCTACCTTAAAAATACCGGAAAACAGAGCTATGATTTTCCTATCAAATTTAAACTCTCTCAACAAGCACCCTTTGCACTGTTCTAAAAACTCTCTTGCTTCCCTTTATATATTTAGTGACGAAATCATGTCAAATGTTCGACCCAAGCAAGGATTGATGTTTGCAATTTTTGATGCCATTGTTGATGTATTTCAATTAGTTAGACATTGCGTTTGTTGCATCTGTTTTTACTTGTTGATGAATTTTCATAAAATATTTTTTGCATTAAATCACATGATTATCAGTAATGTATCTCATAATACATGTGATTTGTATCTCGATTCGAAACAAGTGCTTCCAATCGATACAAATTGTTGTGCATATCCATTTTGGACATGAATTGTAACATGAATCTTGATTCATTCGAATAAATTCTGATGAATAGGAACTTGTCCCTAAACTTTTAGCAGACAAGCACTTTTTTTGTCAACTTTCTTTGTGTAGCTTACCCTTGTTCGTTTGTTATTTTGATTTATGACTTGAATCTTTTGAGGTTCATATATAATATATTTCCGTATGTTCTTGCTATGTCATCTGTTTTTACTGAATAATATCATATTTTTATTGATTATGTATCTTATGATTCATAATAAGATTTAATTTGCGATTCAGAAAATTAGGTCTTACGGCTCACGACTTATATATCGATTTGATAACCATATATAATATAACCACTATTGTATGCTTAACCGTTCTTTGAGTGAATTGATGCACACGAGAGGTTATATCATGCAGTAAATTTACATTGGATTGAGATTTACTTACTGCTGTCCGCTAATACCTGGGTGTTATGTAAAGTCGTGTTACTCTGTAATCTTATGTCAGATCCAGTGTTTTTATATTTGAGCGCTGCTTTAAACTGATTCTATAATCTTTTGCTTCATAAACTTCTCATCTTTGTCATGGAAGTCACGTTTTTCTTAAATGTGTTAAGTCTATGGGTTGATAACACAGCTCATGACTTTCCCAACATTTTGAAATGATATAGTGTGTTATTGGACAGCGTAGTATATTATTTTTACCTTCATGTTTGAATTGTTTCCTGACTGACTGCTGAAGTATAGTATGGCCTGCAGAGAAGTCCCCTTTTCTCTTTCAATTCCTGATTTTGTTGTTTTCTTCTGTTAGGGAATAGTGCTTTGAGTCACTCTGCTGGGGACATTGCCGAGGCCAAGCTATGAACTGAGTAGATGAGTTCGAGTTTAGGAAGCTATTAGAGGCATTATATTTTATTGTAGAAGTTTGTTTTTTTGAAGATTATACTTGTAGAAGTTATATAATCACTTTGTTGAAGTATTTGTTTTCTGTCGACTTGATTATTCTAGATATACTCACGTTCGTGAAAGTAAAAGATAATGGATAGAGTTTCTTCCTATTGCTGTATGATGATGAAAATGTTTTTTCTACAAACCGTAGAGAGGTCATGAGCACACAAGATCTGGTTAATGTATTTGATTCTGGATCTTGCATTTTGAGAAGCTTATTATACACCCTTTATCTTGATGATGAGATTTGAAACCTATTAAATTTTGTAGAGTAAAAAATAAGTTTGAAAATTCACTGGTTTCCCACTTTATATTCTTTTGACTAGTGAGTAATTGTTTCCTTCCAAATCCAATGATTGATGTTTGGTTTAGATTCAAAGCTCTGTTGTCGAAGCGGAAATGCGGCGCGGCGCGGCCACCCCAAAAATTGATGTGGCGCGGGGTGCGGGCGCTATTTCGGTGACGCGGACACTAATATATTTAATATTAAAATACTATACTGTTGAAAGAAAAAAAAACTAAAATACCTTAAACATTACTCAAAATTCATGAGTATTCCTAATTTGAAATAAAAGTCACAAGACTTGAGCAAAACATAAAACATACATGCTAATAAAATTCAAGGAAACCAACACTTTAAGCCTCTAAAGCTTAAAGTAACAAAAGTGAAAAACATTAATAATTAACAAGTTCATCCTCCCAATTAACAAATTAACAAATTCTGAAATCAAGAGATGAAGAGAGGAGAACAAATATGAGTTCTGCGATCAAAAGATGATGAGATGAGAAGAGGAGAGATGGGTTCTGCGATCAAGAGATGATGAGATGAAAAGAGATGGATTTTTTTTGTTTGTATGATGAAGTTGTGTCTGCGGCTGCGTATATGGTTCTGATGGAAAAGAGTAATAGTTAGGGTTTGAAAATTACAAAAATGACCCTAAAAACGGTTTTAAGTGAAAAGCGCCCGCGTTGACCTGCTTTGACCCGCAATCACGTCTGCTTTATACCCGCAATCGCGCTCGCTTCAGCCGCTTTCTCCAAACGCTCCGCGTTGGGGTGTTGCGTCGTGTTTTGCTGTTTTTGGCCGCTCCGCGCCGCTATTGACAACGGAGATTCAAAGCATTCCTACAAAAAGATAAATGACTTCCCTCATGGTCTAATATCGTCATTGGCTCATTTATTATCATTGAAAAATATGTTAAGAAATTTATGAATGTCAATTTTTTAGAACAGTTTATCAAGCTTCAAATATGATTTGGTTAATTCTCTCCGAGCGTGGCCAGCAGTATTGGTTCTATCTTTTTTGTCAAGTTTATAAATTGAAGAATATTCATAACACAATAAAAAAAGAAGTACAAAAACCACCATAGCAAAATGCTCGAGTAATGAATAAATCACAGCAATCTCAGATCTCCTAACCCAGTTTGATGTATTCATCACCAGCATTCACTCCTTTTTTCATATTTTTATAACACTCGATGTTTGATAATAATAGCATGATAATTTTGGCTAGCAAGTTGGTAACTAAATCCAGACCAGAGTATGAAATCAGTAATCACATTCTGATTTATCGTGGCATCATAGTCATGAGAACTGCTCCAAAAACAAGAGACACCCACTTTCCATACACATTCACTTTCACAGTACCAGAGTTATCATTTGTGGGTTTAACAGATGAATCTGAGGAATCTGGCGATAATGGCTTCTCCTTATCAACTTTTGGAGTCGTTGTTGAAGGCTCTGGTGCCAAAGACAGTCCCTTCGTTGGTGCCTTAGCAACAGAAAAGAAATCCATAGGAAGAAGCACTTTGCCAACTTTATAAATAGCAAGACGTTTATCAGTATATACAATGCCATCGATTGTAGTGTTCACTTCCCCTGTTGATATGTTCACACTTCCACCGTAACTAATCACATTCAGTTCCACCTTTCCGGGTTTAGCTCCAGCAAGTGTTCTAACAGGGTTTGTCAAAGTATCGAAATTAGAGCTAGATACGTAGTCTGAAATAACATGGAACTGCAACAGCTCGAGTTTCTGTCCATCGGAAAGAGAGTTGAGGAATCCTGCTTTGAGTTGTGAGAAGGCGTTATCATCCGGTGCAAGAATTGTCAACCCACCTGATTTTGTTGCCAATAGTTGAGAATTGAGTTGGTTGATCAATTGTGTCGTTTTCATGAGTCGGATTAGGACGTTGAATGACTTTGCCTTTCTTAGGATTCCAACGATGTCAACGGCCCCTGAACTGTCAGGGGTGGAATCACTGGGTGCCTCTGGTAATGAAGGTACCAATGGTTTAGGGGCTGCAGCTGGTGTGGTTGGAGCTGGTAATGTAGGGTGTATTGGAGCAGCAGCTGGTGATAATTGGGATAAAGTAGTGGTAGTGGAATACAAGAGAGAAATTAGTATTGCAAGTGAGAAGGACAAGAGATGAGATTGCTTCTTCAACATCATTTTGGTTATGCTGAATTAATGATATTGTGCTTTTGCAAATGGTAAGAAATGTAGTTGGGAATTAGTGCTAGTTTTGATGCATTGATGAGATTCATGAGTTAGCTTTTATAGGATCAAAAAATGTGGTGGACAAGTTGGTAAAAAGGGTTTGTCTTTGAACCTTAAACTGTGATTTATGAACACATATACAGTTGCTACTTTGCCAGGAGATTGTGATTTGTAATCAGAAAATTATTGTTTCTTTTTGCAACTGAGAGAGATATCTAACCTAACTAATGTATCAGTAATTCTTGCACAACATTTGGCTGTGTATTTGAGATATTCCAATGAAGAAAAATGTAGAAAAATGAAAGAATTAAATGTGAATTTTTCAGATAATTAAATGATAAGTTTTTTTTAAAGAATAATTAAATGATAAGTTGTGAATAAGAAAAAAACCCGACTTTTTAAAAATTGGACATCAAAATCGTAAGACAGACAAAATTGAGGAAACGAAAAGTATTTAAACTCATAATTTTATTTGTGCGTCATACAAGTTCAACACTAATTAGCGATAAGTACAGTTAAAGACGACAAAAATGGTCAGGATTCAATAAAATTATCTAAGCTTAAATATTTTGTTAGCCTTTAATTAGCTTATGCTTTCTCTGCATTGTCTTGCTATACGTTACATTTTGTTGTTGTGCAAACCATAATTTTTATTCCACAAACAAAATTCATACGTCCATTCACCACGCTATTGATCATTGTTTTTGGTTTGTAATTTCAAACTATTGTTCTTGAATGAAGTTATTGTTGCAAAAAAATTGATACTTTGATTTTATGATTTTCGGATTTAGAATTTAAAGAAGATGAAGTTAAAGAAGAAAAAAAAAACCACAAATCAAACATATCTATGTGCGTTTTGTCAATATTAAAATATCACACATGTTTTCAACTCAATTTTTTTAAGGGAATATTTTCAATTCAATTTATTACAAAAAAAACTAATAGTACAAATATAATGCAATCCCACGAGCTTAACTCACTTGGTAAGGGATAATGTATGGCCTGGGTTCGAACCTCGGACACCCAACTTATTCATCTTTAAGATGAATTTCTTTAGTCGCTAGGCTACTTGACAAAAAAAAATGCAATATTAAGGACTAAATGAGGAAAAAAAAAATCAAATGAAGGATCTAAAAATATGGTCAAACTTAAAGAATGCAGACATAAATTTTCCTAAATTCTTTTTCTGAAGGAATAAATTTTCCTTACTTACTGATGGAACAATTTATTTTTTAAAATTTAATATTAATGATAGATTATAAGAAAATAATTCTTATAAATATTTAGAAATTTTTTCTTTCAAAAAAAAATTAGAATTATATTTTTAATCGGTAGAAATAAATCATACTTTTTAATTTCTTTTAGCATTATTAAAGACAAAAACCATAGATTTAAAAAGTTTAAAGAGGATAAAAATATTGATGAATATTTTTACGAAAAGCTAATGAAAATGAACTGAATTAGAGGGTGTGGTTAAAAAGAAATTACGAATACTTCCTGGTTGAAGCTGCAGTAGAAGGGGTTTTGAAACGGAATGGGAAAACGAGAGAAGCAGAAGCAGAAACACGATAGGAGTCAACGTGGAAGAGATTACTATCTTCAACACAACAATGAAGATGATACTTCAACAATGCTTTCACCTTCTCACAACGAAGACGCCGATGATTCTGACAACGACAATGAACAACACTCATCTCACGATATGCCTTCTAAATTCCTCCTTTATCAACAATCTGTCCAGGTTTCTCTTCTTTCGTGAAACATGGAATCAATCAAATTAAGCCCATTTCGATTAACTACTTAATTAACTGCTTGTGTATAAGCTATGTTCATGTTTGGATAAACTGCTTCATTTGCAGCTCATACATAAGCGCTTATCATATACACAAATTAAACTAAAGTCAAATTTCATATACACAAATTAAACTAAAGTCAAATTCCTTTTGTACAAGATATATACTGTTTTCATTGGCTATAGTGGAGAATTTATTGAAATAAGCTGAAAATAGCTTATGAACATGTCATAAGTTGTTTTTATAACTTCTCTCAATTATACCCACTTAGGTTGGTCTCATGGAGTTGGCTTGTGACCTTGGAGTGTGTGACTCTAGGACTCATGTTTGATTATTTCCTCTGGTCAATTTCGGTGTGCTAGTTTGGGTTATTCGAGAAAATAAGTTTCCTACATAGTCACATATGCCCATGTCAATAGATAAGCTCAAATAAGACAATCAAAATAGGCCGCATTTATACAGCAAAAGATAGAATAAAGTCAAGTTGTTGGGTCGGATAGCTCAACTCGTTTGAGCTAAGGGTTAAGGAGTTGGAGGTTCAGAGTTCAACTCATGTCAAGAAGAAAAAATTTGCCTCATAATTGACATACTAACATTTGTCATTCATAAAAAAAAATTGTTTACATGAGCTATACTAGAGACCTTATGGAAATAAGTTGTTTTCAGCTTTTGTACATGTAATAAGTTGTTTCTATAAGCTCTCACAAACAGTCTCACAAGTGTTTATGCTCGTAGTTAAGCTCAAATAAGTTAATCGAAGCAGGCTGTTAATCGGTTATTATGATTTATTATTTGACCTGATTGAGAAGTTCATATTGTGGCTTTTGTGAACTATGTTTTTTGTTATTGCAGTCTCCCAAAGGAGACATTAGTTATTTGCAAAAGTTCTTTCTCATGTATGTGGGTGGAAGGGTGCCCCTCCATCTTCAAGAAGATTTCTGTGGCACTGCATTGCTTAGGTACAGTCTCTTATTCTATTCTTGTTGTTGTTATCAGCGTGTTCCATTTTAAAGTTTGCAAATTTATCCTCTTTTTGACACGTTTAAAGAAAGATATAGTTCACTATCTCCAATATTTAAAGACAAAGTATATGGGTCTAACAGTCTTTTAATATACCATAATAATCCTCTTCAAAAATATACCATAATAATATCATTTATGTGCACATAAAATCTGGTTTGATTTAAAAATACATGGTCAGTTGCTTCGTGTCCTGGATGGAGGGTGTATTTCTATTCATGATGTTTCATTTCTAAACTTCTAAGCAAGGTAGTCAGGAACGAGTCCCAGCATGTAGGATCGCACGATCTTACGTGCCACAGCACCTCTCGACCGTGCCTCGGTCCTATTTACGAACCGTGTTTTCTCTGTTTTGCTCTGTTTCCTCTGTTTTTTGCCGTTTTTCCTCTTTTTCCTCTGTTTTTCTCTGTTTTATTGCTTGGTTCCTCTGTTTTCCCTCTAATATCTCTGTTTTTATGCTTGGTTCCCCTGTTTTCCCTCTATTTTCCTTATATATTTCTCTCAATTCTATCGACAACCTATCGATCCTACTTACGAACCGTGTTACGTTCCTCGTGTTTACGTTCTTTCACCGGCCGACCGATCCTACGTAGGAACTCGTTCCTGACTACA
>Ga0099826_10004046_pt1 | contig 10169 bp, 5 predicted proteins | sample Mtrugardesep15_FD_76830 | JGI IMG/M metagenome (GOLD analysis project Ga0099826, IMG submission 76830) | Root nodule microbial communities of legume samples collected from California, USA - M. trunc garden sep15 | ecosystem: Host-associated > Plants > Roots > Nodule | place: USA: California...
TAATCAATATTCACTATTATGAGTTATAAAAATTAAAAAAAGTTGAATTTTGATTTGCCGACACTTTTGAAAAATAAAATATAATTATTATAGTTGTAACTGATCAAAAATATATATTTTCTAAAAAACAATAATCATTTAACTATTAATTTATTATATAGATGTACCAGTACACTTAATTTTGTTGAGTGTACCGTAGAAATTGCCTAAAAAAATAGCATTTTTCATCTCATACACACCACATGTCGTGGGGACTGCCCTAGTGTCATTTTCTATCAATTGATTGATTCCTTCCTAATCCTATTTCCATTCCATTCCCATGTAGTCCGCCACAAAACATGCTCGTTTGGCAGCAAATTAGCCAAAAAAATCCTACCCAATGTCTCACTCTCATCAACACGCACGCCTTGACTGCCTCCTAATTTCTATTTCTATGTCATAGAAGCATGCATCATCCATCATCCATTTACTTATGAAGATGCACGTCAACATGAGAAAAATATTTCGTATAATCTACAACTAATCAATGCTTAAACATGATTTAAAATTTCAATAACAACCTATTGGGTCATGAGAGAATCTAAAAATCATCGCATTATACAAGAGCAATCACAATTGGTCCTCGTGAATTTAACTCAGTTGGTAGGGACAATACATAATATATATGCAAACAGGGTCTGTGATTCAAACTCCGGCCACGACAAAAAAAGAGCAATCACAGTAGTAAATTGGACATCGTATCTTCACTCAACACTTTAAAATATTAGGTGTATGTATGTGTCTTTGAACTCATATGTTGTTTAACATTTACTTTTATATGTAATATAAGATTTTTAACTCACTTGACACACCAACAATAGCTTCCTCATACGTGGTGGCTTAATCCACTTTCTTGTTTGGGAGTCTATTTATAACGATTTTCCCCCCTCTTTTTTGGTTGTCGGCTTGATCTTTGATTATTTGACGGAACTGTACTCTTTTATCTGGTTCTTTTGGCACTTCTTGTCCTGGAATACCATATATTTTTTCTAATATATTCATTTTTAACTTCTTAAAAAAAAAAAAAACAATACCTTCCTCAATTGTGCGTCCAATCATTCTGTCTCGTCAAATGTTTTTTTTTCATTTACATACACTTGATACGCTACCTGATCAGTATTGTGATAAAGACTTTCAACGCAAGGGGTTGATCGAAACATCAACTATGTATCATTTTTGAACCATAAGGGTTTCTAGAGGACTGTTCACATTGAGCTTTGAACAATCAAATAAGTGTGTTGTACGCCACATCATAATTCAAAGGCTTAAAACATTAGCATAAGAGTCTCATCACTTATATCTTGTTAAATATCCATCTTTATATCTAATGTGGAGCTCATACTCACACTTGACATACCAACCATCTCCCTAGTTCAAGTGTGAGTTCATTTATTCTTAAATTATGTGTTTGTTCCATCTCAAATAAAAGTCTTTTAAATGATATATACTTGCACCGCAGTTGGAATAACATCACCAAAACATGTCGTTTGACCAACATATTGTTAGGAAGACTTTCGATATAAGGAGCATGTTGGATATGGCTCATAACAAACAAGTGGATAGAGGCGGGCGAGGGGGCGAAACCTGTCATGGTATGGTGCAGAGGCATTTTTGTAATAGGGATTATAGTATTGAAATACAAGCTGTACATTGTAAACCTTAGTATTTCACCAATAATATAGAAAACTGTAGCTACTCTGCAATAGAATACGCAGACGAAATTGGTCAAACTTTGTTAACATACATTGTGTGCTCTTTGTTTGTGTTTGTCGTTTCTTTAATCTTTGGAATCAGGTTGATGTTCTAACCGAGCAAGTCAAGCCAACACCTTTGATTCTATCGTTGCGTCATGCGGGGGTTGACCTCCATGGATCTTTACATTAGGCTTATAGCAACTACACAATTGAATTGAATACCGCAACCTTAAAATATTTCGTACATTTATCATCTTGCTCATATATTGTACCACATCCATCTTTTCTTTCAATGTAAAATTTCTAACTTAAATTTGACACACCAAATATATATCGCTCCTTGTATGTATAAATTCACAGTACTACTGATCATTATGAATGATCCAAGTACTTTCAAAAAAAAATAAAAATGAATGATCCAAGTAAGGATCTTCGATGTACTAATATCTCATGTTTCCAAATCTTTTGCATATATAGTACTCATGCATCTTTTTTTATCTAGGCGCTTAACATAAGTTCCATCAACGTAACTTTATATCCTCTAATCATTAGATAACTCAAATAAGAGTAATCATGCCATTGAATTGAACACTAATAAATCATGAAGAGAATCATCCTTTTCACTAACCATAACAAGTATACGAATAACAAAGTAAGAGATAACTTTTCAAATCAACAGGGGTAAAGAACAACCACCATTGAATATGAACCAAACCAACCAACGAGTGAACAAAACCCGCAAACAACAAAGGAGAACCAATGACCGAAACAGAAAGAAACTTATTGATCAAAGAGAGATACGGATGGTCCACCCAAAATAAAATTGTTGAACTATTTTGATGACTTTAATCACAACTAGAAAATCAAATAGTCTAACACACTCTTTGTCAAAAAATAAAAAATAGTCTAACACACTCACTATGTTTACCATCATTTAATACATTAACGGTGTGGTTTTTTAATGATGTGGTTATTTGGGTTTTGTGGAAGGCTAGAAATGACCGCATTTTTAATGATGTGGTTACTACGTGGGAGTAGCTAGTGGAGGAGGTGAAAGTATTGTCGTGGAGGTGGATCCTCGGGAGAACTTCCATTCCGGCTTGTATGTTTTATGAGTGGAGTTAGTGTCCCCGTCAAGTTTTGGTGCGCTAATTGCTGCTGTTTTCCCTGGACAGGTTCGACCCAGCAGTGCTGGTCTGTGGCTGCCAGTGTTGTTGAGCTGCTGTTTTGGACAGTTGCAGCGCCTGTTCCTCCTGTTGTGCGTCTGTCCTATCTGTGTTTTAGGGGTCTTTGGTGGAAGCTGGCCTGCTGCTTATGGAGGCTTGGCTATGGGATTGAACTTTGGTGTTGTGCACTAGATTTCAAAGACATAGCTTTTGCAATCTTTGATGTTGTGGTCACTTTTCTTTCAGTTAGGATGGTCGGGGTTTTTATTCTTTGTTGGGTGATGTAACGCTAATAGGCAGCATTTTGTAGTTCTTTCTTTCTCCGGCTCTTCGCGTCGTGCGAGAGTTTTGGGTTAATAATATTTACCGATTCAAAAAAAATTAACGGTGTGATTTTAAATTATTGTTGGAGTTTGAAATGCGGTTACGATCGTTACGATTATTGAGGCTTTACAACGTTATAAAATAATCATATTATCTAACAATTTACATATTCCTCATTTTTATACCAAAAGTATGTTTTATGAAACCCACATTTTTATACACAGCCACAAGCTATGGTTATTCACGTGCATGTATGGTTATTTTCGGTTTAGTTGATGAGCATTGATGTTACATTTCATTAAGTTTGAAGAAAATTAAGAGTGGTATAGCTGTTGGATTTAGAAAAGGTCACTTCTAGTGTTGGTAGTTTTCCCTCAATGCACATGTCAAATTTCCTTCCTACTCTCTCAATTTTGACCGCGTCTTATTTCCTTTGTTATTACGACATATACTTTCATTCGCTGTTCCTAACTTTCCAACAAGACTTTGAAGTCCAACATAGTATGTATGTAGTACTAATATGGAGAATGATAGACACTTCATAATAGGGGTGATGTGGTAAAAATAGGATTATATTATAGATATATTTGTTTGGTCACAAACATAAATATAGGTTTATTAAAAAAGAAACATGAATATAAGTCATTTAGATACAAGCATAAAAAAAGAAAATATAAAAAAGAAACAAATTAATTTTTTTTTAAAATAATTAAATAATAGATAATCTTTTTGAAGGAAAATAATAGATATTTTAATGAACATGTGCCTAAAATATTTTGATTTGATGTTGTGTCCATATAAATATTTCTCATTACATTAAACTTGAAAGCATGAAGGTCGATTAAAAAATTGGAGTTTGATCTAAACTACTCTAATTTATAAATAGATAAATATATGCATCCCACTCCGTTCTACATGACATATAAGTAGAAAAAAACTTGTTTTACTTAGTTTAATATTTTTTAAGGGAATCTTATTTATTTTCTTCAAGTAATAAATAAGTCATTGTATCTTTCAAATTATCTTAATATTCTTTTTTTTTCTTTTTTCCTCAAAAAAAAAAGTAGTTGAAGGATAATTTTAAAATAATAACGTTAAATTGTATAGAGATATACAAATTTTGCTTTTATTTTAAGACCACAAACTATAACTTTTTTTTCTTCTAATAAAATTGTTCATGTTGCTTATATTCAAGACTAGAGAAAATATGTATTTCAAACTACATCGTTATTCAGTTTATGATCGATCTTATATAATTTATATCTATTTCAAACGTTATAATACTCTTCAACTAGCGATTCACCTGATCTATAGGTTAAGGTATAAATTTGACTGTCTTTCCCTTGTCTGAACAAGAAAAATAGCAAATTTCATATTTCTTTTAATCTAATAACTTATTTAAAGTATGATGTTAAGGTTATGATTCATCTTTAAGAAAGTCAAAAGTATAACCCTTGACTAGACACAAATACTAGAAATTCCCATCGATTCATCAGGGGTCATATCAAAACTATATCAAGACTAGGTCATAACTAATATGACCAAAGTTGGTTCCAACAAAGAAGATAAAGGGGATTCAAGGAAACTTTAATCGACGCTACTCATATGAATTGAAAGACAATTCAAAACTTGTTAATTGCTTAGTTGAACGATAGTCCGTGTGGATATGATAATTTATCATTTATTACTTGTTACGATTTGATGCACTTGTTAATTTATCCATCATTATGTCTCATTACTTTGTAACACAGTAAAAAAATTATCTTGTTCATTAACAACCGATTGATGTATACTTTGCTAGACTAATTAAAAGTTTAACTCAATTGAATTTCGAAGGCTCGCCTTTGTCAAAGCGAGGTGGTGGTAGTTGAACTCACGTTCTTGCAAGATATTAGTCAACTTCTTATTAAGTGAACAAACTTGGTAAAAATATAGAAAATGTCAAATCAAAATGTAATTAATTTGATAATTATGTGTTGATATTATTACGATGAGTGTCATCAATTTTGTTCATAAGTTCTATCGGCGTTCGAGCCTCGACTGATTCACTTGTGAGTGTAAATTTATGTTAGTTTTACTATTTTATCTATTTATTGATTAATTTCTTCAAAAATAATTTAAAAGTGTGATCAATTCATCAAAAGAACGTGTGATGAAGAAAGGTGTATTTCTATGTACCAAGAAAAATAATTTAAGATGATCCCAACCTAAAAAAAAGGAAGGTATTTTGTGAGTGGATTCCACGGAAAATGGATTACGAATAGTGACAAAAGCAGCAAACCCATCCATTGTACCATAACAAGAATAATAATGAATTAATAACGTAACCGGCGCCGAGTGATTGGTCACAATGTCAAAAAGTAGTGGCGAAAATATCACGATGGCTGGCTACCAAGTTCCAACGCGTGTTTAACATGAAACGTTTTTATCAAATAAAAAAAAATATATACTAAAGTCGAAATTGAACGTTCCCACTACTTAGCATTTAAAAGTATTCTTCTACGACAGTTCAAAGTAAACAGACGCCTTCTTTCTTTGTCCTCGCATGGTTTTAGATGCTATTGGATAAGCTTCATGTGCCGCTCCACCTTTCTTCTTATTTTATTGGTCATGCCAACAAGTATGTTAAGGACACATTTATTAAGGACTTAAAAAAAATTAATAAATTTTATATTGAAAAATTGTTTTGTAAATAATATTTTAATATGTTGAATATAATTTTTAAAATGTTAACTTGTGTCTTTGGAACATAAGTTAAGAAGTCAAATTTAAAATGTTTTTTTTAAAACTTGTGCATTCAATATCTTAAAAGTTGTAAAAGTTATACTTTTAATATAAAATTTATTTTTAATTTCTATTTTAAAATAAAAGTTTCTTAATAAATGTCTTTATCTTATTTCTTAAACAAATGTCTAAGACATTTGTTAGTATTTTTTTCTTTATATCCTCAATACAAAAATGTTTTGCTGTCATTAATAAATGAGCATGCTTTCTTTAAAAAATGTGAATTAAAAACACATTTTGATTTCTTTAATTTTCCCACACAAATTTTAAAATAATTCTTCAAAGCACCGCGACTTTCAAATTCCATGCACCCTAAAATCCTCGCAGTCCACACGTCTTTTTTGCTCATTTCCTTGCTGTTTCAAATTGAACAACCCATATCTTCTATCTCTTTCCATATAAATATCCTTCTCTCTTCCCTTATCCATTTCAACTCAACACAACAAACACAACAACACAAAACAAACACAACAATACTCGTAGTAGTCAATTTCTCCAAAGATGGTTGATTTACATTGGAAACTAAACATGCCCAATTCCGACATGTCTTCTAAATCTCCAAAACTATCTATCTCCGAAAAATCCTCACCTCGCAACTCCTTACCATCATTACAACTACCCTCCATCACCAACGACATCTCCGCGGCGGCACCTCCTCTTTGTGCAGCGTACGACTACTATCTCCGACTCCCAGAGCTCTCGAAGCTCTGGGAGTCACGAGAATTCCCTAACTGGAGCAACGAACCAATCCTAAAACCAGCTTTACAAGCACTAGAAATCACTTTCCGTTTCATCTCTACAGTTCTCTCCGACCCCAGACCCTACGCGAACAGTAGGGAATGGAGCCGGAGACTCGAATCCCTCGCTACATGGCAGATTGAGATAATCGCCATGCTATGCGAGGATGAAGAAAATAACTCAGAAACACGTGGCACAGCACCAACCGCTTATCTTAGCAGCGGTGAAAGCAAGATAAGAAGCTACAGTGAAACAAGTCTTCTTCCACGGCTAGCCACATGGTACAAATCCAAGGACGTAGCACAGAGGATTCTTCTCTCCGTAGAGTGCCAAATGATGAGATGCTCTTATACTTTAGGTTTAGGTGAACCAAACCTCGCCGGAAAACCGAGCTTAAAATACGACGCCGTTTGCAAGCCGAACGAAGTTCATAATCTCAAAACAACTCCCTATGATGACAGAATCGATAACTACGAAAACAACGCGGTCCACGCTACTCATCAGATAGTTGAGTCGTGGATCCACGTTTCTCGTAAACTTCTAGAAAGAATCACAGACGCGATTCTTTCTAGAAGGTTTGAGAAAGCAGTTGAAGATTGTTACACGGTGGAGAGAATCTGGAAGCTTTTAACTGAAGTTGAAGATATTCATCTCATGATGGATCCTTTTGATTTCTTGAAGCTGAAGAATCAGTTATCATTGAAATCATCATGCTACGAAACTGCATCCTTTTGCATGAGATCAAAGGAGTTGGTTGAAGTAACAAAGATGTGCAGAGATTTAAGGCATAAGGTTCCTGAGATATTGGAAGTTGAAGTGGATCCCTTAGGCGGTCCAAGGATTCAAGAGGCGGCGATGAAACTCTATGTGGCGGAGAAGATGAATGGATTTGAGAAGATTCATTTGTTGCAGGCTATGCAAAGTATTGAGGTTGCTATGAAGAGATTTTTCTATGCGTATAAGCAGGTGCTTGTGGTGGTGATGGGAAGTTCTGAGGCTAATGGAAACCGAGTTGGAGTGAGTTGTGATGGCGGTGACTCGTTGACTCATATGTTCCTTGAACCTACCTACTTTCCTAGCTTGGATGCTGCTAAGACATTTCTTGGATACTTTTGGGATAATGATAATAAATGGGTGTGAAAGATAATTTAATTTAATTAGTACTATCATGTTACAACTAAGGTGGTGACATTTACACCTTGGTAATTTACTTTAGGTGGATAGTGAAACTCATCAAAAAATAGGGGGAAAACAAAGTACTATGTATAATCATAAAATTCTTTCTTTTTTTAAATTTAATGGATTAAATTTTGTAAGGTGTTGTTGTATCTTGTATGCATATATTGGTGAAATGTTTTAACAATTTTTTATTTTTTATGACACGGTTCTGTGCCTTCTTTGTTATTTTATTTTAAAGGATGAAATGAAATTTATTCAACAAAGGGGTATAAGGATGCTTAAACCTATATCAAGAAATAAATAAATAAATAAAGAGTGCTTAAACAAACTTTTACAAATTCATATCTACCCCCATTCAATCATTAGAAAGATCTTTGGAGTACAGTATTGGTCTAAATTTGGAGTACAATACAGTTAATTTTCTATTTATGTTAGATACAACTTAATTATGGTTGAAAAAAATGATGTGAATACTTGTCCGAAAACTTTTGAGTATGCATATGCAAGATCATCACAAATGAATGGATTTTAGCTACTTGAAAAGTTAGTGCGGTTGGTCGACTAAATTATGTTCGCGCTGGTCACGATAATGGAATGTTTGCGTGTTACCGTTGAGATTAGAATGTGGTTGTTAGAGTCCTAACACGATTTTTGGAGTCTCATATTCTTTTCTTTCCATCTAACTATTTTTGTGGTGTCGAATTTATCTGATAGAAATGGAATAATCAAACCGTTGATTAGTCAACTAGATCCAAGAAATTACATGCAAACATATCAAAGGAAGAGACAAATGTGAAACAGAGAAAATCAATCATATGACTTTAACGTTCATTTTTATCTTTTTGATAAGTGTAACGTTCATTTTTAGTTTTAAAAATCTCTGTTAGAAACATCAACTAATCATGTTGTCCAGCATATGTTAGATACATAAATAGCTACTTGAAAAAAATTATTTGGAAACTTGTGAGGGTGAGGGGTGTGTTTTTTTAAAGGGTTAAAGTTGATATTTTTGATAATTTTAGGGGTGAGGGTATAATTGATGGGGTATTGGGTAAAAAATTTCACATTCAAAGGATGGGAGAATTAGACACTTTCAAGTTTCATGTCATTTTTTTTCTCCTTCAAAAAAAAAAAGTTTCATGTCATTTTTTAAAGAAACATAGTTGTCGAAATATGTGAATGGAAAATGAAGGAAATCGTTGAAATAAATGTTTTTTTATTATATATTTTATTTTTGTTACAAAGCTAAGGAGAACAGGAAAACAAAACATCAGAATGAAAAAAAACAGAGAGATAATTTACGAAAGAGCTCAAGTTGAAAAAAGCGTTGAGTATGGTCATAAAATCTGCACATTGATTTTTCTTTTAAAGGTTTGGATAACCCTGACATTTTCCTATTCAATTAAATCTCTTATGTCTTGAACCAAACCGTATAAACATGATATTTTAAGGAGGGACCTTTGATTATGTTGATACAACACAAATAATCAAAATAACATTCTAGATCAGTAATACCATGAATTAATGATTAACGTTTCTTATTGTGAAACAAATAACGAGGAATTATCAGCAGTAAACATCTATTCAAAATTTTAAAAGGATAAAAGATTTGTAAGAGCCAAGATAGAAATTGAATTAAATTTTGAGAAAAGGATTTGCATATCACTTGAATGTAATCCCTCCGGTATTTATTATAAGAAACAATTGACTTTTTTGGTTCATTGTGAATGGACCGTCATAATATTCCTAAGGACCTGAAGGACCTTTAGAAAGGATTTTAGGCCCTCCGAGGAAGCTTTAGCGCCCTCCAAAAGGGCTCCAAGGCCTAGGGCGCCGCCTCAATAGCTTCTAGAATTATCTAGAAACTGCCTAAATATCAAAAATACCCCTATTACTTGGAGGATAAGCAACCGAAACCCAAGCCCATAGCAGGCTATAAATACCTCCCTTTAGAGCATTTTAAAGGTATCCAATAATCAGTCTAAACCTTAGAATACGACACAAACCCTAGTATTCCTTACTCGTACTTTTTTGCAAGTAAGTTGGCGCCGTCTGTGGGAACCTCAGTAAAACTAACCTAGGCCACACCCATCAAACAAAAGTCCCCATAATAAAATTAAACTATGTGAAAAATTATTAAAGACAATAAATTATGGTTATTTAAAAGTTGGTTTTATGCTCTAAATTATAAAATTAATATCAAAATATTTAAATTTAATTATCATTGACATTTAAATTATAAAGA
>Ga0099826_10004047_pt1 | contig 10168 bp, 4 predicted proteins | sample Mtrugardesep15_FD_76830 | JGI IMG/M metagenome (GOLD analysis project Ga0099826, IMG submission 76830) | Root nodule microbial communities of legume samples collected from California, USA - M. trunc garden sep15 | ecosystem: Host-associated > Plants > Roots > Nodule | place: USA: California...
GAGACTCGTGAACGTGTTTTTGTTTTTGTTTGGGACTTTGAGTGAAAAAAATAAAAACATAGTGATAATAAGTTTTTGTGGTTTTTCAGTAGTATTTTTAATTCGGATTTACTAGCAACATAATCTATAGTAAAATAATGGTAGCAAAATCCATATTTTCTTGTAGTGAAAAGCGCAGCCTTTTTTAATGACAAATACTAGCAATTACTTGTTGAGTCATTCATCCCCTAAAAACAACTATTATTCTTACATCGTAGTAAATTAAATATTCTTAGATGGCAACCTTGGAGCCACTGCAACTAACTTAGGAGTATTAAATTTTTAATCCCATTGCATTAGAGATGCCTGTGTCAAATCTGAAACTGTAAACATGTATATTATACAGGAAAATTATATTAACTTGCACATCTTTTACAACCACTTCATGTTTTCCTTGGATATGGATTCAATCAGATGCACCGGGAAACACAGCAAAATTTAGGCCAGTCTAGCTAGGTTAAAACTGAAATGGTAGTTTACAAAAGCATGTATAGTGTTTGACTATTTTAATTTTAATAAAAGAAAAAAGACAGATTGATAGGAGGGGATATATAATACGCTAATCAGGGAGCATAACACATTTGACAGAGATATTGCATAGTATATGTAGAAGTGGGGTTCGAACTACCCCACATTATATTAGATCAACACCAAAACTCTAGTATTAGAAGAGAAAATTACACATAATTTAGTAGAACAATTAACTAGAAATTAACTTAACTTAATTAGCCTTGAGCTTTAGAGAGGTGGACAAACAAAATCACGAGGAGGAGTCTTCCCACAAGTAATTAAAACTTGAAGAGCAAGAGGAAGGAAAATGTTAAGATTAAGAACCTTAGCCCTAATAGCAGTACAAAGACAAATTGCAGCTTCAAGATCAACCAATCCTTGAATAACAGGACAACACACATTCTTAAGAGGGTCCCCAATTACAACATGAACAAGTCCTCCAAGAACATCCAAACAAAGTCCTAGCTTGAGTGCATCAATTGGACAAGTCTTTGGAGTTGGAGGAGGAAACACAGGAGTTGTTGGTGGAGGATATATGATCGTCGGCGGTGGTTGTAGTGGTGGAGTGACGATAATGGGCGGCACAACAACCACTGGAGGAGGAGATACTATTGGCCTTCCTCCTCCTCCGCCGTGATGCGGTGGATGTTTTGGTTTCGGATGGCTTGGTGGTTTGTGGTAAGGTGGTGGATTTGGCTGTGTGCATGGACCACATGCATGTATCATTGGTGTTATGAAATTCAACATCAATATTTTAAAGATGAAGAATAGAGCTTTTGATTTTGATAATGACATGGTGAATGGTGTGAATCTGACACAAACTTTCGTTGTTTTTCTTTGATTTTGGTACTACAGTGATATACTAGTATGCTGCTTATATAGTTGTTGCTTGCGAAGAACAATGAAGCGGTGACGGTATTGAATATAATATGAGCACTTGTATCTTTATTTATTAATTTTGTTAAGTATTAGCTTAATTTTTTCTCTTCACTAATCTTTTCTTAGGTTTGCAACAACTTTATCTTAAAATTTTGTATTATATATGTTTTTCATTTCTCTCTTTAATAATCGTGAATATTTTTCAAAGCAAAAATTTAATAGATATCTTAATCTTTATCCTTATTATTTATTAATTTTATTAGGTCTGCAACAATTTAACCTATTATTTCTGTAGATTTTTTTTTGACAAGGTGTTATACACTTATTTAATACGTTTACAAACAGAATACCTTTATTTCCATGCAAACTCGGCTACCCTAAATAATTTGTTAGGAACCATGAACTGCATTAATTTTTTATGTTTAACTATAAAAGTAATAAATAAAATTGACTTATGTAACAATATAATTTTGTGTTCTTTTTATCTTTTTTCTTTATAATTTTTTTTATTATCATTTGATTGTAATATTGTATCTCTAATTATCTAATTTGCGTTTATTGATTGACCCATGATCTTACGAGTTAAAGATTATTTATTGATCTCTATTATAATCATGGGTCAAAAGTCTAGTTTGTATATCAATTGTTTTTACACACATTCAACAGCTTATTTTCTTTCTACTTTTTTCTTTTTTTTACAACACTTATTTATTATATCTATCGCAACATTTTCTTTATATTGTTTCTCTAGTGGCTAGACTAGGTTAAGATGTCTTAAAATTATTTTCCTTTCAATATATTGACTTATTGAATCTTTTGATGTTCAACAATGTACTTGTACACCTGGTCTTTAACACTTTCTTTTTTTCCTCTATCCCTCTATCTATTCATTATTCTTTAATTATTATTTTTCTCTCTTGAGATGTATATTGTTTTTAAAAAATTGAGGAAAAAGGATATTTTTATTAATTAAAGTGATATGCTAACTGTTTTATAACTGTTGAATTCAAACTAAGTATATTGAAATTACAATGTTAAGCTCTAATCTCTTATGATGTATACATTTATATAGGGTGTTCATTAAATATTTTCCTTTTGATTTATTAGCTTAATTTTATGGTGGAAATTCCTTAACTTGGAGTTGTTACGTTTCGTCCAATATTCAATTATTATGATATATCATCTTTTTTACATTTAATCATTTCAACATGAATTTATACTTTGAAATAATTTGGTACCAACACCTGACAAAATTCCAAATTATCGAACTGGAAAAAAAATCTAATTTATTGGAAAAGCATAAATCAAATTTTTCAACTTGGTAACATATCCCTAGGCTTCTAAGTGGCAGAGATATAATTTGAGATTTTGGAATTTTGTTAGTGGATTTGTATTTCGAGAGTGAATCCGTGACTCTTCTTCAGAACAATCCGTGAACACTACTTGCATGGTGTCCTGAAACTAGCTGAACAGGGTGTAATAATATCAAAGATTTCGTTTGCACTGTATCTATATGGTTTTTTTCCACATAATTGCAATATTCTGCTTTTGACACTTCATGATTCCTTTTTGACACGTTAATGAGAATGAAAGAAACGTATAAGCCAAGAGGAGACATCAGTGTTTGGACAATATAAACAAGAGAAGTGTCATTGTAGATGTGCAAATAATTTGCTCTATAAACAAATTTAGATTGTATTAGCTAAATTCTACATGTATAGTTTGGCAATGTCTTATCCAAAAATTTATCAGATGTTATAGCTTACACAACAAACCATAGTTTTCGTTTTAAAGGTGAAAATAGGTAACGTCGAGTTAAACTTTGCAAGATTTGAATCATCAAAAAATTTCATGCTCAAGTATGATTTGTTACCACTCGCAAGCTTGTTTTCGAGTTTGAACTTGGCCATTCTAAAGACCAAGTTCATATTAACATAGTCAAATAAAGAAATCAAAAATTTATTTTAATATACTAACGAGCTAATTAATAAGTAAATGAGATTAAACATTATTTTAAGATTTAACACGATATTTAGAGAGTATGATTTTTTTTTTTGAGAAATTAGAGAGTATGATTTTATATGACAAAAAAAACTCATTCAAATTTCTTTTGTATGGATTGGGTTAGGTCAAAAACTCTTATAATTTTATTTTCAACTAAATACAAAATCCCATGAATTGCTTTCTCCTATACTCGACCTCTTCTCTAGAAACACAATAACCTCACTTTTCAAATCTATGGGTAATGGGTAAGATATTTGGATGGGACATTCTATCTTAGTTTTTAAACTTCCTTTGAAACACTCCAAAATTTCATTTCAAAGTTTTTGAAATTGTGGTGAAGGTTGTGTAGACCCTTACGAGTAAAATTACCCTTGAGATCCTTAGTATTAGTAATTAGAGGATTAAGAAGTCTTGAGGTACCTTAATCTAAGACAAAAATATATTTTTTTAAAGAAAATGTTATTTCTCTAGAAAAATAACATCAAGAATTTTTCAAGACACATTTAACAAGTTTTAATTGCATGATTTATATATCCCCTTCCTATTTTTTAGCCACACCTCCTTAAATTATGTGGCAAATAGTACATTGTGATTGACTTGAAGAATTCTTGATGTTATTTATTTTTTTTGGTCAATTCTTGATGTTATTTTTCTAGATATATAACATTGCTCTTTTTCTAATGAAAATTTCTGCGTTTTGTGCATCCGCACAAAGTTTCTTGTTTCGAATTCCACATGCACAAAGTTAGTGTTTCTCTAAACCCATTGTTAAGTGACTTTTGCATGCGCGTAATCGAAGATCTACATACACGAAGGAATCAAAATTTAGTTTTATGAAGTTCTAGGACAGATTCAACCCTTTTCTCTCACACTTTAATATATATGAATTTCTCCATCAAACCCTAATTTATAATCTCTCATTTTCACACATTTCATAAACCTTTGAAACCACCATTGTTCTTTATCAATCTTTGATCGTGGAAAATTATTTAATGGTGATATACACCAACCACGACATCTATTCCACCTTATAGTTTCCATTGCTAAGGTTTATCACCTTTTCTTTGAATTTCAAGTTCTTGAACAATATTCCTTAAACATAAAACTTTAAGGTTTTTCCTTCTTTTATAATTCGTGATTTCCCTTCAGCTAATATTCTCATTATGTTTAGCTGTGAATTTTCCTTTAAGATTATACCCAATGTATTTGTGTCTATCTTTGACCTTTTAATTTTTATTTTAAAAAGGAAAATATTGAATTTAAATGATAGACGTAAATACAAAGTTTATACATGCATAAATATACAAATAAATATAGAAAAAAACAAGCTGCAAAGAAACTAAAAACAATATTACAAAAAGCGCACTAAAACTAGTACATGTAATTTCAACACGCACACCCGCTCAAACATGCGCTCGAGCTAATTTATGAATCAAACGAATCGAACTATATATTTTAGGTTCAACTTATTTAGTTAACAAACTTAACTTTCAACTCATTTGGTTCATGCATTAAGTTCAACAAATTAATTATCGGGTCGAATTCTAAACTCTTGATTTACATTTTGTCTCGAAAACTCTTTTATCATTTTTGTCTTCAGTTATAGTGTTCCTTCCATTGGTTATTTCACATTATTTTGGTGGCCAGGACTTGCACGGGTGCCACTCTCGTGTTTTCCACAACAAATTACAATTAGTTTTAAGATTACTTTAGTGCCTAAGGGGAAAATGCAAAGACTAATTATAGGAAGTTAGACAATTTATATTCGTATGCAAAACTATGATAACCAAAAACTTGACAGCATTTAAGATTCTTCAAGTATTCAATTTGAGCGTCCTACTCCCTATCACATTTATAAATAAAAAGCTACTTTTAGTTTCATTGAATATGTAATGTATCTGTTCTATATATTGGTCAAATACATTAGTTATTCAATGAACCTAAAAATTATTTTTTGCTTATAAATATGATGAATGAAGTATTTAAGTTAGTGAGGCAGTCTTAACGTATCCACACGTAACCTTCTTTTTTTGTTAATAGGAGTAGTTTTGTTTATCAAGTATTTGTTTTTATAAGCAACCAATTTATTGTGGGGAAGTTCAAGGAATACTCAAGCCAAAAGAAACAAATTACATTTGTTAAACACAAGGTTAGAAAGGCGATGAAGGAGGCGAGAGGCAATGAATGATAGTTTGAAACGCAATCAAGTCGCTAGTGCTACAAAGACAGCTGTGAAAATTTGTGAGAATACAACAGTTTTAATTGTTGAATCTGATCATACAATAGATGATGATACAAATGAAGATTGTCAAATACTTTTGGGTGTACATATTAGTGACAGTGATGAAGTGAATGCAGATTACATATCCATGTTGGCTAAATATAATCCTGTTATTGGAACTGACAATGATGAAGTGGATGAAAGTTACGGATCCTTTTTTACTACATATGATCCGGTTAAGGAAATCTACACTGTCAGTAGTCATAGCGGTGGTTCAAACATTGACAGTGCTAGTAGTGGTGCAACTGCTATCTTAGAAACCTTAGGATTTTATTCCCTCGTTTGTTTGTGTTTTGCACTTGTCATCTGCCATTTTTGTGGTTTTGTACCTTATATATTTTTGCTTGAACAATATTTTATGTTTCTTAATGGAGCGGTGCTATTTACCGCGAAGGTTTTTAACGCGAATGCATCCCGAAATCACTGTTCACCAATACAATGTTCTCATGGCCGGAAAACATGGGCAGTTGTGGGCAACAGTTTTGGTCAAAGTTCAAAGGGAGGTGCTATTTCTCCCGAGAAATTTCCTCAAGAATTTATCCCGATGGCATATTTCAGTTGTAACAAAAACAAAAAAAGCTACCATGTACCATAAATGTCGGTCACCATAAATTAAGGAAGTGGCTATTTTAATGGGTCGTGAAGATTCAGGAACCTTGTTTTCGCTATAACAAGCATTTCCCAAGTTCAAATATATAGTGACAAAAATGCCTCGGGACAATATCGTGATTTTTTTTCGCTGTATTAATCATTCCAATGAATGTTTTCTCATTTTTACTTGCATAAATTTGTTTTTATTCATGCAGCCATGTATTTTGACTCATAGTATTTCATCTAGATCGTAAAAACTCACCTTTTGAAGCCTTGGTTGTTTTGTATTACTTATTTTTCCTTTTGAAAGCTCAATAAGAACTGACATGACACCTGACTCTATGCTGGCCCAAGATATGATTGGAGAGAAAAGGAAACAATGGAAGAACTTGTTTTGCCTTCTTGTGGATTAAGCTTCACTCATTTATCTACAATTTCTTTCCACTTCTTACACATAACAATAAAAACCTACAATTTCATTCATCTTCACTAATAGAAGAACATCACTGAATGCATGTTTACTCAAGTGATTCATGTTCCTCCCTATGTAAGTTTTCTACACGAAGTAAAAACAAATAACCATGAAAACAAAACAAAGCAAAAATAACAATTGACACAAACATGAAAAGTTGAAAATAACCATTTCAAAATAAATATATATATAATCAATCACCTTCAACTATTGGAATGCAATATCAATATCCATCATATTTTGCATCAACTCCATCAAAGAATCTTCAGACTAAAAATTAAAAATAAAAGAAAACATCATAAACAAGGTTCTTCATTCATTTCTAATAGTTAATAATTATTAATAATAAACATTCAAAACTAAACATGTCGAGGATATTTACTCATATTCTTCCTTTCCTTGAGATTGGCAGAATTGTCTGACAGAATCTTAAAAAGGTGTGGCAGTGAGAAACTGTACCCTAGGGATGGAAAATTTGAAACTAATCACTGTGTAGTGAAGAGGCAATTGTTGACAAGGGGAGAAGCTTCTCGACTGTCGTGGTTGTAGTAAACATCGACGTAGGTTTGGGTTTTGCGGGAAAATTAACTTTGGCGTAAGGGTGATGGTTGTTGCAGCGAGCAAGGGTTTTTGCGTCTGATTTGTTGTTGCAACTTGCAAGAGAAAGGTGATGATGATTTGTTTGTGTGTGTGTGTGTGTGTGAGAGAGAGAGAGAGAGAGAGGATTGATGGGGTAGTGGATTCACGGGATGCAATAATTATTAAAGCATTAAATTAGGAAATTGGCAAACCAAAAGACATGTAGTATATGACATGTACATTTGGGAGAGAAATTTGAATTTGAAAAGGCATTAAATGAGGTGTCTTTAGCTTGTATAGCACACTTATAATACATGCTTAGCAGGGAAAAGCCAAAAGTTATTAGGGTTTAGCAAAATTTTGACCTAATAAGCTTTTATAGTAAGCATGATTGGGGTTGTTACAAGACGTGGTTGTTATTCGTCTTCTTTTGACCATTGCTTGTATTTACAAGAAAATAACAGTTGTTACACTAGCGGTGCCTAATCTAGTGATTCCGTCTCCCCAGGAGGAGTGGGAGGCGGTGACAGGTCTGCAATCTTCGGTCTCGTTCGAGGAGACTAGGTTGTACCCACTTGCTCAACAAAGATATTTCCGGTTTTGGTGGAAATGAACTGAACCCACTTGAACAAAGTTTGAAATTTGACTCGAGAATTAACTCGTTGAACTTATATCATGAACCAAATGAGTTGAAAATTAAGTTTGTTAACTAAATGTGTTGAGCCTAAACAATATATAGTTTGATTCGTGTGTGTGTGTGTTTGGGCGCGCTCGCACGTGAAAATTACATGTAATAGTTTTAGTGTGCTTTTTTGCATATTTAGTTCGTTGTAGCTTGTTTGTTATATTTACTTGCATATTTATTTGTGTGTAAACTTTGTATTTGTGTCTGGCATTTAAACAATATATGTTCGTGTATGGATGGCAAAACGGGTATGACTTGTCGGACATGCTCATTTAACCCACTATTTTTTACAAGCTGAATCAAAATTTTGAACTCATCCTCTCTAGTTAATCCGTCCCGCATAACTTGCTAAAAAAACATAACGAGTGTGAGGCAGGGTAGCCCGTTTAGCCAACAATTTTTAGGTTGATTTACTTTGTTGATTGATGACTTACTAGAAAAATTATGTATTTGATTTATTTAGAGACTTATTTTATGTTTTTGGTTGTATTTTGAGATTTGTTTTATGTTGGCGGATTTTTTATTTTATTTTGAGACGTGTTTAATGTTGTTGGATTTATAGTAGTGGCATTGTTGTTATTTATTATGATGTTGAATTTTTTAATAATGTAGTTTAATGTGTTGATGGTGTTGGATTTCTCCCATAAGTTTTAACCACAGCTTATTGTTGTCGATTTTTTTAATGACACCAGCATTGTTTTTTATAACAAAAAAATTGTCGAACAAAATACATAAAAAAACAAATATTGATTGATGGGTAGGTGCTCCAACTTGTAGTGGAGCGAGATTAGATTTTGTTCTCGGTCGCTTAAAGTGACTCAACATATCTCATTCTGTTTTTAGGCTGGGTGAGCTAGCCTAAACGGAGCATGTCAGTTTGCTCTATCATCCCTAATCAAGACACATGATCTTGACTACTAAAATAATATGCAAAAATGACTCCTAAAAATCAAAGGAGATCCCTTCCATTTATACATAAAATATTTAGAATGGCCGCCATCTCGTATAGATTCATCGAGCGGGAAAAGGATTAAATTTAATTTACATATAAAATTACTTTGCAAACAGTGGGTGGATGCCCATCGAGCTATGTCATGCCCCAACGCGACCTTGATTTCTTATTGGGTTATACATGTCAGCCAATTCGAATGGTTGAATTCAAAACTTCAACTTACTTTATCTCAAACAATAGGATAAGTGGGTCGATTTGTTAGACTTGGTTTGTTTTGTCACCCCTAAAATATATATAGTGAGGGAGTCCTGGAGTAAATCTTAAAAGTTTTCTTAGTATATGTTAAATATGTTTTTATGGGCTAGATCAACAGTCAATACCGAAATTGTTAGACTTGACATGTTATGTGGTTACCCATATTCAAACATAAAATTCACCTTTTATGTGTATGAGTTTTCAGGTGGCGTTTATTGTTCCTTCTCCAGATTATTTACCAAACAAATGTTAAATCTTTTTGTCACCGTATAGCCCTTAAACTTCACAAAAACTATAGTTTTTTTTTCCTAACAAACAAAGAACTTAATTCTAAAAAGGAGTACAAGGCATATAATAGGCCAAAAGACACCCCAATTTAGATTGTATAGAGACATCAATCTAGAGAATACACCATCGAATTTTCGCTTAAACATAGAATTTTTATTAATGCAAGAAATTTCACTTAGATGGAATACAAATTACTAGTCACTATAGTGAGGCTGTGAAAAAGAAGACAAAGATGCTTCGATTTCAAATTTTCAAACCATCACAATAATAAAGATAGTAATAAATAATAACAATAAAGTATGAACGAAATGTTCATTAGCAAAAACAAATAACAAGTGCTAGAGAGAATATACCAAAAAGTACAAAATCCACACACCAATGAAGAATAAAAAATATAGTGCGACACACAACCATATTAAGTAGTAGTATCTATTTAAGCACACACGAAACCCTTTGGAACTCCCTTTCCACAATAGTTAAGTACCAAGCTCAAATTAATTGGAAGATTAAGGTTAATGCCTAAGACATTAGCCTTAAGAGCAGTGCAAAGGCACACAGCAGCTTCAAGATTAGCAAGACCATCAATGAGAGAGCAGCATGGTGTCTTTGGTGGCTTACCAAGCTGAACATTAA
>Ga0099826_10004048_pt1 | contig 10166 bp, 2 predicted proteins | sample Mtrugardesep15_FD_76830 | JGI IMG/M metagenome (GOLD analysis project Ga0099826, IMG submission 76830) | Root nodule microbial communities of legume samples collected from California, USA - M. trunc garden sep15 | ecosystem: Host-associated > Plants > Roots > Nodule | place: USA: California...
TATATATATATATAAGTATTGATTGACCTGTATATTAATGAACGATAACCTTTTCTGCTAAGATTTACATGATACTGAATGCTGTTAACTATTTCGTGCTTGAAAGGTAAGTCCAAGTTGCAACGCTTCCATTTTCCTACACTTCCCTGAATTGCAAATATATAGAAGTAATATAATATTGAATAACTAATTACGGTGCACTTCCCATGTTGCTGCTAAATAGTATACCTTTATTATTTGTGTAAGATAATAAATAATTACCTTTCGAATGTGCAGTGCATTGCGAACATTAGCGTCGTTGGCCCAATAGGCACAGAGGAAATATGCATGATGCTATCATGGAAGAAGGAAAAAAAATTAAATCGGATATTTTTAGGTGACTGGAATTGAAAAAAACCTATAATATAATTATTTGTGGACTATATAATGGTCAGTTCTAAAACCTATAATATATTTGCATGAAAAAAAGAAAAATATAACATAAGAGCTTTTACCAATTTTTATCGTTAAAGCTTGTATGCCCGTTAAAAGTCATACATAATTTTTTTTTGTTGAAGGAATACATAATTTTATTTTCTAATTTAATATTTAATTATGATTTGATCAATTATTTTTATTGTTTTACTTTTATGATGAGTACAAATTTTCGAAGTTGCAAAGGGACAACCTTTCACTTGAAAAACAAAGAGATAAAAAAATTATTTAAGTCAAAATTTTGGGACATATCGAAGATTTTGCACGAGAGAATCAATCATAGTCGGATGCAAAAACCAATTTTGATCATTTAATTTAGAGTACTGCTATTTAGCGGGAAACATTTATCCCGATAGCTTCCCGAACCGTAATCCACCGTCAGATCTTGCCTTTGCATGAAGTGCATGTGCCGGAAAAAAAAAAGGAAAAGAGGTGATAATCATGTTGTATTGTACGCTCGTGAATTTGTCGGGATATATATCATTATCCTTTAATTTATGCATAATTTTATTATATTGGGGATAGCGTTCAGACGGACACGTATACTCTGTTTATTAATGCTCATAAATTATGTATAGTAGTTTTTATGCAATTTTTATTTTGAATAAAATTCTTTTGATTTTGATTAAATTATAGGTATAAATATTTTGCATTTTTATATTGTAACAAACTATATTATTTTTTTATTGACACCAAAAATATAACAAATATAGTATGAAACCTTATCTTTTTTAATGAATCCAACAATATATCATTCTTATATAGACAGATTTGTTTAAGAGTATAATTGAATGTGAAAGAGTCACGTCAAAACCATGTATTTTCTTTATACATAGTATAGAATAGATAATATTGTTTATGTTATGATGAGATAGTTCTATTTTAATGATATTTAAGTTTTTAATTAAACTTTAAAATAATATTGTTAAATGATAAAATAGTTAAAGAAAGGATAAAATAAGTAAGAAAAAAGTTAATCCAAATATATGTATTCTCTTCATTTTTTTTGTCAGGTAATCTGGTGGCTAAAATTCACTTTTTTCAAGGTGAATAAGTGAGGTGTCTGGGGTTCGAACCTCGGTCCCTACATATAATAATGCATTGTCTTGCCAACTGAACTATGCTCACGGGACTGTATTCTCTTTATATATCATATAAATTAATTTATCTCGGTCTTCATTCCACCGCTTCATAGTTGATTGATACACTCTAATATCTTTTATATAGTAGTATATTTTTAGCATTTGTTACGCAAAAGGTTCTCTTTATTTTAAATTTTGTTGGTACTATCGACAATTTTAAAATGTTACACAAGTGGTTTATTAAGTTTGTTATGAAAGTGTACATTTATTCCGACCTTCGGATCACATCATTGCATTTTTGAGGTATTATTCATTGTGAGTTTAGTGTGAGCCCTCACGGTTTTTTTCATTTGTAAAAGACATTTGGTTAGGACGAAAAGCATGAATTTGCATTAAACTATTCTAGACCCCGATTCTTAAGTAATGTGAGACTTTTTTGCTATATTGGAGTAGTACCCACCAATCAAGACTAAGGGCCTAAAGGGTTAGTCAGCCCTCGAGTGCGGCGTAACTTTGACCCTTGCATAGCGATTCATTGTTCCAACATCAAGTCCACACCATTGTGTTTTTAGATATTGTCCGTTTTAGATCTTGTGTGAGCCCTCACAATTTTGTTCATCGTAAAAAAATATTTGTTTGATTGAAGAGTGTGAATGTTATATATAAACTACTATTGACTCATTTTCAAGCAATCTGATACTTTTTTGGTGCACTAAAACAATATTTTAGTTATAATTTTTGAGAAATTAATGATAGGCTTAAATCAACTTCTAACACTTCAAGAATAGCAAATTCACCTTTTTCCTCATTTGCAATGAAGGACTAGTGTCAATGATTTGTAGGATGTGCATTACTTACGTTAACGACAATAATCAAGCCTTATTCCACTAAGTTGGGTCGGCTATGTGCATTACTTATGTCAATAAAAAAATCCATTTGTTGCCTCATTATTGTAACTATATCTTAAGATTGATTGTATGATATGAAAAAAGAGAGTTAAGATTGAATGTCAATAATAATATGGAATAATTTCCTATTACCATTAAACTCTAATAATAAATTAGTTTCGAGAGGTTACCCGGCAGTTTAAAGGTGGTAGTGTAAGAGACGAAGTGAAAATAGTGTTGACGTTGTGAATAAGAAGTCTCCTATCATTGGCTTCCATTGGTTTAGGCAGACCAAACTCACAATTCGGTTCCAAAATATGAGCCTCAAAAATTCCTGAAATAGTCTGAGGACACAACAAATAGCATTACTGATTTTTATTTACAAACAATAGTTTTAGTACAAGAAATTTTTTTGAAAACTTAACTAGCCAGAAAAAAAATTATAAACTTAAATGTAGTTTTGGTCTCCTATTTTGATCAAACTGCAACTTTGGTTCTCTATTTCTAATTGCACAATTTTGGTACCATTTCTAATTGCACAACTTTGGTTCCCTCTTCATTTCCATGCCAGGTCTTGTAATTTATTGTCACACTATCAAATTAGATGACCAAAACCATGTGTTGATCAAATTTTTTGAAATTATGGACCAAAATTGCAATTTGATCAAAATATAGGGATCTAAACTATATTGAAGCCAAATTACACAATAGAGTTGAATTTCTTTCCACATGCATTCAATCAAATCATTCTGTAATATCAATTTGTTTAAGTTAGTTCACGTAATATTTATAAAAATAAGTTAAATTGTATTTTTGGTCCTTTAATTAAAATTTGATTTATTTTGGTCCCTTAACTTCTATATGTTACACATTTTGGTCCTTTCCGTTAGTTTTAATTCAAAAGCGTTAGGTTTTCTTCATCTTCTTCTCATCTTTTTCATCTTCATATCATCTCCATCAACCTTCAACAACAAGAATCCTAGAAAAATTCTAGAAGAAAATGAAGAGAACCTAACGTTTTTTAATTAAAACTAACGAAAATGACTAAAATGCGTAACAGAGATAAGTTAATGGACCAAAATAAATCGAATTTTAATCAAAGGACCAAAGCAATACTACCTAAATAGTTAAGGGACTAAAAATACAATTTAGCCTATAAAAATATGTATTTAACCTGGTTTAACTGAATGTATGTGTAAAAAGGTGTAAGTTTTACACCGTCTACCGTTTTTACATAAAAATTATATCTTTATGATTACTGAAAAGCTATATTTTTATTGATAGACTTACCTCTTGATAGGAACGGATGTCTTCTAGACAAAATACATTTTGGGGGTCTATATTTTTATACTCGCCTCTACAATTCTTTTGCAATGACTGTTATTATCGATAAAATATTAATGTTTGTAACCACCATTTGAAATTCAACAAATAAAGAAAATAACAGTTGTGATTTTTTATTTCAAAAAATAATTATGAAAAAATTACCTCGTAGAGTTCATCAGAAATAAGCCCCATGCCATGATTAAATGGTATTTTGTAATTATCGTCGTGAGCTGGCGATGTTACGGGATTTCCTAGTATGTATCCCTGAATAAAAAGGGTTTTATCAATCTACTTAATCAACAAAATTTTCTTTTATCTACACCCTCTGAAATATAAACAAAAATGTTTGTTAAAAGATCAATATATATGATCAAAAAATTTCATCCACTAATTTAGAGATTATAAAAAAATAAATTAAAAAGAAGCAATTTTGAAAAGAGAGAAAAACGTTGGATAAACGGTTGAGTTGAAGCCAAGAGAAACAACAAGAGAGGATTCAAATCTGTTTTATTGACATATACACAACATCAAATCATTTAATATTATGTAACTTTTTATGTTTAATTAATTTTGGCTACAAACTACTATGTTGCTCAAAATAATTCTAGGGTAGGAAAGAATTTTCCTTATTTTTTACCCTGGTCAATTTCAGGATTATCCTCAATTTCAAGATAGCAAAGAATTTCCTTAAAAAAAAAGATGGCAAATAATTAATCACTGTTTTAAATGTGCAAACCTGAAGGTTTATCCACGGTTGAAGGCCACCTTCATTTCCTGCAAGAAAGGAAATTTATGGAAGAAGCAAAACATTGATTTATTTATTTATTTTATAATAGTACAAGAGAATCATATTTTCAGAAAACGTTTCCTGCTTTTATTTTTTTACTGTATAATTATTTTTCATTATCAAAATTATTTATTTCAATCTGTTTATTGTCCAAGTATTAAAAAAAACGGTAAATAGATGAAAAATAATGTACAGGTTTTGTAATCAAAAGTAAAAGTAGAAATAAAAACTTTCGTAAATACATCCTAATACATTTTTGTTGACTAGTCATTGTGAGCATGGTACCATATGAAATTTCTTGAACGATAATTGGGACAGGAAGGCCAGAATACGAGTCACCAGCAATGTACACTTCATTTGAGATAAATTTTGGATGATCGATGAGCCACTATATACATTTAAAGACAAATATTACAACTTCTTTAATTCCAAGCTCAAATGGCAAAATCAAAATAATATTGTACATAGTTGAAAAATTAATCAATCAGATGAAAATTACCTTCCTAAGAAATTGATGAGCATTGTGAACTAACTTCCAAGTGCTTTGCTGAGCAGCACTTTCTGTTTTAGGATAAGAGAATCCAGTACCCACAGGCAAATCCAAAAATATAATATTACTTACCTGTACACCATAAATTTAATTATTAAGGTTAGATTTGCATAAAAAAATCATACAATGTCTAAGGTAGACTTCCTAAAAGAGTGAAGCTTTGGTTTTTGGATTGGTCCATCGCAATGTCGTCAAATGTATGATTTTATCTCATTTCTATGGATTTTGAGTACCCTTATACTCTCATCAATAAGCTTCATTTATCAAACAAAAAAACCAACATAAAGTATAGATTCAACTATTCATATATTATGATATATGCACGCTAAACCCAACCTTTGTCCATGAATGTGGCCTCGAGATCAAATTTGGCAAGCTCCCGTTGTATTCCTCATTTTTAAATGTTAGCGGACCTGCAAAAACACCGCGATGGTAAGTAACCTTATTGGATCGCTTAGTTTAGCTCAACCATTCATTTTACGAAATACCGTTAATCACTTATCAACTATTCGCTATAAACTCATCCAACTTAAGTTTGGTTGTTTTTTTAACCAAACGGAGAAAATATGTTTTTGTAAACAAGTATGTATAAATATTTAGCAAAAACGTTGGGAATGATTTACCTATTTCAAAGGCAAGACCAGAGAAAGCAGAGCAACCAGGACCACCGGTTAACCAAAGCAAGAGAGGATCTTCTTTAGGATTATTCTCAGATTCTATAAAATAGTAGAACAATTCTGCAGCATTCTCATCTGTTTCAGTTTCACCCACTCCTATGTACCCAGTTTCTAGTACAAAGGGAAGAGGTCCTTGAAAACCAGGAAGATACTTCACAATATTGGATTGAGATATTGCAAAAACAAGGTTGCTGGATGAATTTTGTAACAATAGGACTGCTAGAACAAATATTATAATCATCTTAAACAAGCTTATAGTAATAATAATATTGCCATTGTGATGTGAACTAAGCCTAAGCCTTGCCATTTTAGAGTTTCTTGTTTTCTTTTGCCATACCACTTCTCTTTCCTTTCTTATCTCAAAACTACTACAAATAATAATTTTGAGTGGTTGTAGTATTATTCTTCAAAAGGCAAAGCCTGTCCCACGTATAATCGCAACGTTGATGTTTAGATTGGTTATGAGGGGAAAAAAAAGCCATCTCTTCCAAAAATAAAAGCAATGCGGTCCGGTTTAGATGGCTAGTATGAATAAATAAATAAATTCAAATTAATTTTTTTTGGTGGTATTCGCGAATCGAACCCTAAATTTTGATGGTAAACCGGGATTCTAACCTCAACCCTTGCCTATATTATGCATTATCCCTATCAAATGAGTTAAGTTTAAGTGAACAATTCAAATTAAGTTATTACGGTTTAATTTGGATTGGTTTTTTTTTAATATTTAAGATAATATAGTTTTAAATAATAAAAATATACATCATCGAATTATTGACGGTATGCTTGGATAAACCTCTCGTACTTTCGATTCAATTTGTTCGACTATGATTTTCGATTTCAATTAATCTCACAGCATTATCTGTGCGTGTAATCGGAGAGGAAGGTTACTTTAGGTGTTTCAAATTGGTCTTTACAAGTGTGAAAAACTATGCTATTAATAGAATATTATTAAAATTTTGGATTTTTTTTTCTACAAATATTAAAAATTTGTGTATTATTTTTTTTATATAAAATTTGGTCTTAAAAACCTATTTTGAAAGAGGTGAGAACCGGTTTTTAATGTGGATCTTAAAATAATCCAGATATTTTCAAAAACCAAACCATATCCATTCATATATAAACAGGTTTTGTAAGTATAATCGGTTATTTATCCATAGTCATATTTATATCTGATTTTGTGACCGGTTTATAATAAAACATGTTTATGATTATGAATCCAAATCCATACAAGTGATTTATATATGAATATGATTTGGTTGGTCAAAATATCCGACCACGCATTCCCCCAAACATCGCATTTTATCTTCTTCCAAGTTGAACAACTTGCGGGGAGATATTATATGCAATTTAGTTACCCTAGTTAACTAAGTTAGACTAATAAGTTGTTCTAATTGCCAATATTATAACATGGGACTTGAGTTTTTCTAATATCTATTTCAAAGTTTAGAAACAGATTGATTGTTCATTTATACCAAATGCAATATTACAAAGAAAAATGGAGGATGGTCAGGTAATTGGAAAATTCATTTGTTTTTCTAATTAACCGCGGAGTTTGACTACGTGGTTTATGCCATTTAGAGAGTTGATTAATTGATGGGTTCACCTCAGGCCTAAAGAATTTCAAGAGAGTAGATAATGAGTCTTTAGAACAAGTCCTCTGATTCTAGCTAACTTGGAAGTCATTAACAAATCATTCATAATGTTGTAAAACTATAATACTGAATTGTATTCAAAAATTTTTGTTCATTTGCATAGCCTAGGATGTTATATGGTGAGAAGAAAGCACAAATTTACTCATCGAGTGCCAAATTGCCAAATGCTCCTATACTATTAATTATGATGATAAAATAAATTTTTATGGGTCTTGTTAACAAGTGCTACCGAAACACTCTTTTAAACACTCTGAAATAAACAATTATTATTTAAAAAAGTCAAATATTTCGATTTTCAATAAGTATTTACTATTTATGATTCTTAAAAGTGTCTCGGAGACACTTATTAACATTTCCCTTACAATATAATTCTTAAAGCGGCTTATAAGATATCCACCTATTGAACATAGCGAAGCATTCTTCGGGTTTGAATTCGGGAGCTGTATGTCCACCTCCCTATAAATATTTATATTGAATAGGGGGAAATTAGTTATATAGGCTATTGTTGTGATTAAATTGTATGGATGTTAAAGTTGTTACCTTCACGGTTGCAAATGTCATCCGATTTGAGTAAGTCCTTGTGTATCTATCAATAATGGTGTAAAATTGAAGAGTGATTAACGTAACATGTCATATAATTATAAATATAAAGTATAGTACATATAAATTTCTATAGTTTGTGGGCATGCATACCCTGCTACTTGAGAATTAGAATACCACTGCCTCCAATCATTAACAATGGAGTAGTTTAAAGATCTTATCCACGCTTGAGTCGCCAAAAATGGAACTAACATGTCATGATCCCCACTGTTAACAAATATTGTCTTTAATTATGAAAATCACAAATCTTATTTGTCGTGTTTATGTTAAAATACAATATTGAAAATAAGTACTAAGATCATACACTTAGAAATATGCATTTATTTAATTGAAAAGATTGACCTGTATATTAATGAACGATAGCCTTTTCTGCTAAGATTTACATGATACTCAAAGCTGTTAAGAGTTTCATGCTTGAAAGGTAAGTCAAAGTTACAACGTTTCCATTTTCCCGTAGTTCCCTTACGAATGTGCAGTGCACTGCAAACATTATCGTCATTGGCCCAATATGCACCGAGGAAATATACATGACTCTAATGATGGAAAAAGAAGAAACTATAAGGTTTAGGTTACTGTGAGATAAATATGTGTGGATTTGAATTGCTAAAGCTTATATGACCCGTTCAAATAAGTCATATAATTTTATATTCAATTAATTAAAAAAAATTATAACAATAGAAAACAAACAGAAATAAGCTTTTTTAAAAAATCTCTAGCAAAAATATCTTGATTTTTTTAACATTGCACATGTTAAAACACTTTTTTAAAAACAATCTTTTTTTATGAAGCTGAAAGCCCGAAACAAATACACCTTCTATCATATATATTGTTTTAGCAATCCCTCTACCATCTAATAAAAATTTATTGTTTTGTCAATCTTCTTAATGTATTTTTTTGAACAAGAATCTTCTTTTTAATATATTGATTATATTTAAAAAAATAGAGTTCATAATTCCTCAAAAAAAAAAAAAATAGAGAGTTGATAATGAACTTTAAGTGTAAAAATCAATTATGTATGAACATTAAACTCTAATATTAAATTTAGAGAAATTACCCGACAGTTCAAATGTGGCAATGTGAGAGAAGAACTGAAAATAGTGTTGGCCTTGTGATGATTAATAAGTCTCCTCTCATGGACTTCCATTGTATTATTATGCAGATGCAAGCCAACCTCGCACTTCGGTTCTAAAATATGAGGCTGACTAACTCCTGAAATAGTCTGAGGAATCACACCAATAGGCAAAAGTCAAGTCTGGATCACAATAATTATGCATGAGCTTATTTATTTTAAGACAATTGTAAAATTACATTTTAACTCGGTTTCCAATTTATAAATACATTTTAACCATGAATTTGTTAGTAACATAAAAATGATTTTAAGATAGTGTTAATAATCATTTTGATTCTTGAATGTGTAACGAGTTGTCACAATAGTTTTTCAATGTATCGAAATTTTAAAATAGTTCATGATTATGCACTATATTAGTCAAAATAGTCTTATACGTTAAAAGTTTCGTTAATATTGTCGTATTAGTCCATCAATATTTTTATTATTGTCATATTATTGGTCCTCATTAGTACTTTACTTACACTATCATATCATTTTCTATATGAAAAATGTTAATGTTAGTATTGAATAATCATTCTAACGTTAGAGACTATTTTGACTAACGAAGTATACAAATTAGAAACTATTTTAAAATTTCATCGTTGCTTGTTATATGTTTTAGGGATCAAAATGACTATCATGCCTAATCAAACCCAAGGTTAGTATATTTACTCATCTATTAAAGAAACAATATACAATATGTTTACATGGCTTACCTCCTCATAGGATTGGAAGACTTCCAAACAGATTGCATTTTGGGGATCTATATTTTTATACTCGCCTTTACAATTCTTTTGCAGTGACTGTTATTTTTAACAAAATATCAGTGTTAGTATTAATCACAATTTGGAATTAAAGAACAGAACAGAACAATTATGATAATTGATTCATAAAAATAAAAGGCTTAATTGCACTTTTGGACCCCTATCTTTCCAAAAGTTGCGGTTATGGACCCCTAACTAATTTAAATACAAAACAGCCCCCTATGTTTTGATTCTTTGGCAATTTTGGACCCCCAGTCCA
>Ga0099826_10004049_pt1 | contig 10165 bp, 6 predicted proteins | sample Mtrugardesep15_FD_76830 | JGI IMG/M metagenome (GOLD analysis project Ga0099826, IMG submission 76830) | Root nodule microbial communities of legume samples collected from California, USA - M. trunc garden sep15 | ecosystem: Host-associated > Plants > Roots > Nodule | place: USA: California...
GTTCTCCCACACCTCGAAATGATCCAAATATATCCCCACCGACGATTAATTATTGTTAGCTAATTGCGAAGGAGGCAATTAATTTCCGTTCAACAAGCAGCGAATGATAGTTAACTGCCACTGACACAAGTAGTGAACGGCAGTTAACTGCTGTTGGAGATATTTGGATCATTTTCAGGTGTGGGAGAGCAAATTTAAAGTGTAAAGATATATTTTTTTTTTAATATATAATATGTCTAGAGGCCATGGAAGATTATCAAATGATTTTAGTTAAATTATTCTATTATTAGTAAATAATATACAAAATAATAGCAACATTTCTTTTACATAAATTCAGGCTAAAATATGTTATGGTCCCTACAAATATAGATTGTTGGATTTTGGTCCTTGCAAAATAATTGATTTATACCTCTGTAAATTTAAAAAACTGAAGATCCTTAAGCTAAATTTTTAGCTGGGTAGACGAATTTTACCTGATAAAACATGTGTTGATTGTGCAATTGTTGTTGACTTGGATTTTTTTATTTTTATATATGTACTAAAATTAATTAATTTGATTAAAATAGCTAATTTACTAAGATTAAATTGTAAAAGGATTAAAATTAGGTTTAGATTAAATTGAAATTTAGCTTTAAGAAACCAAAACACACTTAATTTTCTTTAATTTTCATCATCAAGACCTCATGACCTCTGAGCGAGGCAAGAACAAATGTGTTTAACAAATAATGTTAGTCATCTTTACAATGAAAAACATCTATAAAAATGAAATTATATATCCAAAACAAGTATAAGAAAATCAAGGCAAGAACAAATGTGTTTAACAAAACAGATTTGGCATTTTGGAAATGTTAGAAAATATTATCTTCGGCAATTATTTTTATTTGTAGTAACGTGTGTTAGTGCAAGTTAGGCTACCCAGGTCAATTGTATGATGTGTTACTGTTAGCCTTGCGTCCGTCATGATCTCAGATTGGGTCGTGACTCGTGACAGCCACCAAAGCTTGGGGAGACATATTCTTCTGTTATGCATTAAAAGTTTGGGTTGGATCACATCAGCATAAGATTAATTTGATTGCTTGTGCTGATGTTATAATACTTTCCGCTTTTGTTTACTACTAATCATTTCTAAAAATGGTTGTCTCAGTATTCTTATGTACCATTTCCCTTTTCCACCCTAATTTCTTTAGGGATCATCTATTTTTTATTTATTTTTTAAACCAAAAAGAGGAGCAACAAAGTGCTGCTACCTCAAAACATTATATATATAAAAAGAGGATTACTAACAAAGGAGGGGGACCAAGCCAAAACCTCCTAAATATTGGAAACCCTAAAGTTAGGCATCCCTTGTCTATTATGAACAAAGAGATTCCTAAGAAATTCAAGCAGCTCCAACCAAATAATTACACCTTGATTTTCCAAACCTATATATGGAAGCTAGGTTATCAGCATATCTATTACCCTCTCTATAGATGTGAGTGACCACAAAGTTCATATGATAAAGGAAATCCTTGCAATTCAACCATCTGTTTCTTAGATTGCAAGGAATCATGGAATCATTGTTGAAGGCCATAACTACTAATGAAGAATCTGATTCAATCCACACATTTTTCCAATTTCTTTGGAATGCAATCTCAGTGGCCCTCATTACTGCTGAAAGATCAGCATGATAGGCATTGCAGCCTCCAAAATTTTCAGCAAAACAAGAAAGCAGATTTGCATTGCAATCCCTAAAAATTCCTCCACAAGCTGAGGTACTTCAATTAGCTGCTCCATCAGTGTTACACTTAATCCATTCTGAGTAGGGAGGAGACCAAATAACTTCCTTGATGCTAACAGGATTAGGAGGGTGAATGATGACATCAAATTTCTTCAAGGTGACTAAATCCCTGACAGATGCATGAATTGGAAACCTTGGAGTGTTGTTCCCTGAAAGATTGACTGGAGATATGATATTGTTAATTGCAAGCTGCCAATTAGGTTTAGAGTCTTGAAATCTTCATTGGTTCCTTGAGTACCAAACTGTGCTAAAGATGTTAACAATGGTGGCATGTATCACAGTTTTGCACTGAGGTGACCAGCCTCTATCACAAATGGTCCAAATGTCCTCAATTGATTGAAAATGCAGTGTAGAATCAAGAATGAAAGCAAATCAGCACCAAATCATGAAAACAAACTTACATTCAAAGAACAAGTGGAATGAGTTTTCAACATTAGATAAACAAAGAGAGCACATAGATGAGATATAGCACCCCCTTTGCTGCAGCTTCTCATCAGTTGCCATTTTGTTATGAATTACTCTCCAAGCTATATAGGGATCATCTATTAGTATTATAGGCATTTGTATTTAAACTTGATCCATGCTCTGCATTATTTTCAACAGTCCATTTTCCTTTTTTTTTTACTTGCTAAATATTAGTGTTGATCAAATTAAACTTGTATAGATATGTGTGCACTATGGAAAGATAAATATAGAAGGGGGCAACTGCATATGAGGGTCTTGACGAAACAACTAACAAGAATGTAATTTTTCAATCATTTAGAATTTTACTCTTAGTTAGTAGTTTAGTCTTAGTTAGTAGTTTTTTGAGTTTGTTGAACTAATAGTTTTTGGTTAGGACCATTTTACCCTTAGTTAGTAGTTTTTTGAGTTTGCTGAATAAGAACAATCACAATGCTGTATTTGTTACTTTAAAGATTATTTCAATGATGCAGAATTATATATTTGCGATTGATTTCCGTCCCTCTCATTATTTCTTATATTTGGTCTTCGAAAATATCTAGTGCATTTGTGATTGATTTTTTATTATATGTAATGACTTACAATGCTAACTCCACCCTTTTTCTTGTTACTGCTTCTCACACACTGAGCATGGCCATCACAATTAACAAGTGTTAATAAATGAATACTGTACAGTACAATGTTCATTTGAGACCTATGTGCGCAAAATTATGCATCAAATCCTACATTTCCCGGCAATGGTATAGTAAAACAATTCTTGAACCGTTAGGAAATGTAGCTGCAAAACTAGCAATAAAAACACCTTTGTAACTTAGATCCTGAGACATCTCTATCTGCAAATTATCTAGCATACATTTACTATATCTGTTCAACTCAGAGGTCAGCAAAACTTGATAGTAATCGTAGAATTATGCCCTTAATAGATGGGTTGACCTTGAAAATTTGGGTGATCGTAGAACTTGAAGTGATGAGATACCACGTAAACTACAAGGGTTCAACTTCATTTTTTTCTTGGGGAGAGTATAACTGTGCCTCCTAAAGGGTGGTCAATTTTTTGTACCATTCAGTCTTGCTTTGTCTCCAAAACATTAGTTGCATCAGTTGTTCTACCTTCCAAGCATAAGGTATAGTTAAAAGCTTAGTAAAAATTGATATTGATGTTTTGGAAAAACTGTGGCGCGATTTTGGTTCAGCAATTTGGAGCATTGGTTCTGAAAATATTGTGAACGATTTTGGATCAGGTTTTCAGTATCGTATTGTGCACGAAGCTCCAAATCATGGCGCAATTTAAACAAATTGTGGCGCAATTTCGCCCAGGCCTAAACAGTAGATAAGGCTTCATTCTTCAATTTCTTGGAAAGCTTCGGGAGAGATAATCTTGGGAAGTCAAAGGAGGTAATTTTAGGGTTGAGGGTCTTTGGTGAGAGGTTCTTGGGTTGGGAAACATTTCACAAACATCTTGGGTAGTGAGATCTCTTAGAGAAAGGATAAAACTTTCTTTATTGTTTTCTCTTAGGATTCACTGTGGGTTTGAGTGACTTGAAAAATGGGTAGAAATTATGATATGTCCTTTGTGAGCTTGTTACTAATTTCATGTACCCTCTTTGCATCACTCTTATCATAGTGGATTGGAGAGTTGCTCTCTTCTTTAAATGTAGGATAAATTTGTCTCGACTGAGTAAACAAATATTGGTGTGTTGTTTTTCCTTTCTACTTTCTTATCTTGGTCGCTTTGGATACGCTTGTGTTTTGCTTCACACTTAAATCTAGGTCTATTGTTGCTGTTGTTGTTGCTTAAAGTTACTTTACTCCTAATTACTCCATACCTTTTCCACACACATCTAACTTTATTGGTATGATTTTATTGTTTAAATCCACAAGAGGGATCTTGAGGACTCTGGTGTCATTTTGTAGAACAGAAGAAGGAATTATGTGAGAAGGAAACTATGGAAGATAATGCAAGGTATGTGGCCATCTCTAACACAGTTTTCGCAATAATGATATGCAAGGAACATTCCATTATAAGGTTCAATTTTTATTGAGTGTCTATGCTAAATGGACAAACAATCAATATAACCAAACAGATCCTTCTGAAAACATTTGTTCTGTCAAAGGAAATTTAGCCTCAACAAGATGGCTGAAAAGGTTAGCAAACTCCTCACGTTTACAGCATTAAGATTTTATCATTTGAAAATAATCCATTTACTTTCTGATCAACTTTATTACTTAGTTTTTTTTATTCTTCTTCTATTTGTGTTACATATAGATAAGCAAGTTCTTTTTATCCTTAGGCATGAAAAGAATATAGGAATGCTATTCTGTTCTTCGAACTTGGTGCTGCAAAAAAGTAATCAAATTAGCAAAATAAAAATGTACTAAATTCTTGAGTGTACAATTTACTGACTATGTTAAGTGTTTGACAAAATTGTGTTTTTATTAATACTATATGACAGAACATGACAATATACATTTTATATTTGGAACAAATATTGTACACTTATGAGATAATAGTCAAAGAATATTTACATTGATTAGGCATAATTAGGCATTACTAGAGGCATAATTAGGCATTACTAGTTTTCCCATTATGCAATTGTAATTCCTTTATATATTACGTGTTGATAATCAATAAAAGATATCGAAATATTTTCCAATATGGTATCATCAGCTAGGTTTTCGATCAGCCTTCTTTCCTAGCCACCACTCAAATTCTTCCGCACCACTCAAACATTCCCTTACCGGCAGCCATGGCAGCCACAACATCTGAAGCAGCAACCTAAAACCCAAATTCCACACTGCTTTTGCAATCACAAACGTGAAACCCATCACTCCAATCACGTTAGACAATGATTCAAGCCTCTATCTCTCATGGTCTGCGCTGTTTCAAGTTCAAGCTTGCGTTCATAACGTGCTTGATCATATCATCCCTCCCACCGATGAAAAAGAAAAGGCAAAAGCAGAAGCAGCAAAGAAAAATGATCCCGGTCTCTGGAAACGTCTCAACGCGGTCGTTTTGCAGTGGATGTATGTCACAGTAACCCATGATATTCTTAGTTCCATTATGGTAATCAATGATACTGCTGAAAATTGTTGGAACATAATTGTTGCTATGTTTCAAGATAACAAGCATTCGAGAGCAGTCCACCTCGAACATCAATTCGCCAACACGCACTTGGAAGATTTCCCGTCAACCAAAGCATATTGCAATCGCCTGAAACTCCTTGCAGATCAACTCGCAAATGTTGATTCTCCCTTCAACAACACTCGTCTTGTGTTGAAGATGATTTCCGGACTGACAAATTCATATGCAGGATTAGTTACATACATCCAGCAACACAATCCCTTGCCGACATTTGAAACGGCGAAATCCCGGTTGGAAATAGAAGAATCCACCATGACTCAACGCGTTGCACGTGAATCCAGCAACCAATCCTCTCAGACAACCTTACTCATGAAATCAGAAGATGCGATTTCATCTCCCTCTGCCTCTCCTGCCAATCCCGTACGATACTCTCCCAACAACAACAACAACAACAACAACAACAACAACAACAACAACAACAACAACAGCAACAACAATCACGGCAGCAACAACAATCGGGGTAGAAACAGTAACCGCGGTAACAAGGGGAAGAACTTCGGCAGAGGTGGTCGTGGTAACAACGGCGGCGGTGGCTCAGATGGATCTCAGAGCTACGGCGGTGGTGGACGTGGTCAGTATCCTCAATGGCAGCAACAATTTCCTTGGCAACAACAATGGCAACAATTCCCTTGGGCTCCTCCTCCATGCCCTTACCCATCTTATTGGGCTAAACCCAATGCTGGCCCAAAACATCAACAATCTGGTATTCTTGGACCAAAACCCCAACCTGCTGCTTTTACTGCCACTGGACCAAGCCCAACAAATATTGAAGCGGCTCTTCAAACTCTACATCTTGCTCAGCCTGACCCATCCTGATATATGGACACTGGAGCAACATCTCACATGACATCCACAAATGGTAATCTCTCATCTTATTTTAATTTGAGCAAAAATAATAGTATTATCGTAGGAAATGGCCATTCTGTTTCGATTCATGGTTTTCGAAATGCTAACTTACCTCCCCCTCATCCTCTACTAGCTTTATCAAATGTCATTCATGCACCAAAATTAATTAAAAATTTAATTTTCGTTCGTAAATTCACTACCGATAACCATGTTTATGTTGAATTTGATCCGTTTGGTTTTTCTGTGAAGGATTTTCAAACGGGGACGGTTCTAATGAGATGTGAGAGTCAAGGCCAGCTATATCCTATCACCAACATAACCTCAAATAAGACCGTTTTTCCTTCCGAGTTTGCAGCTTTATCCACTTCTGTTTGGCACGACCGTTTGGGTCACCCAGGAGCATCTATTTTAGATTCTCTTAGAAAAAATAAAATGATTGATTGTATTCCTAATTCAAAAATAAATTTAACTTTTTTTCATTCTTGTCCTCTTGGTAAACATGGTAAAATGCCATTTATTGACTCACATAACTCTACTTTTATGCCATTTGATATATTACATAGTGATGTATGGACATCTCCCATATTGAGTGCCTCCGGTCATAAATATTATGTGCTCTATTTAGATGACTATTCGAATTTCTTGTGGACTTTCCCAATTTCACACAAATCGCAAGTTTTTCCAACTTTTGAAAATTTAATAGCATATATTAAAAATCAATTTGATCGGGAGGTTAAAAATATCCAGTGTGATAATGGTAGAGAATATGCCAATGGTTCCTTTCAAAAACTATGTTAAGCAAATGGAATTTCATTTCGTTTCTCGTGTCCTCATACTTCTTCTCAAAATGGAAAAGCTGAACGAAAAATTCGTTCTATTAATAATATAATTCGGACTTTACTAATTCATGCTTCTTTACCGCCAAATTTTTGGCATCATGCTCTTTAAATGGCAACCTACCTACTGAATATTTTACCAAATAAAAAGTTGAAATATCAATCACCTCTCAAAATTGGTTGTTTATGTTACCCTCTTTTTCCATCAACCACTATAAATAAACTCCAATCTCGTTCCACTCCATGTGTCTTCTTAGGGTATCCTTCAAATCATCGTGGGTACAAATGCTATGACATATCCCTAAATAAAATCATTGTTTGTCGCCATGTCATATTTGATGAATCAGAATTTCCTTTTTCAAAGCTGCACACTCTCAATCCAACCAATTATCAATTTCTTGATAATGAAGTGTCACCTTACATAAACCACCTTATCACACAAACTAACCAAAGTCCAAGGACACCAAACATCCCTCAACAAAACTCTCAACCACCTGCTCAACTAGGATCGGCCCTAACTTCCCCCACGTTTCGGCCACAACCTCAACCTAACCAAACACACCGAACTGAAATATCTACCTCAAACCAACCTACCTCTCAACCAACCCAAAATTTGCCTTCCACATCCACTCCACCAAATATACCACTTCCTGCTATTTACCAATCTACCGTTAGTTCTGACAACAAACCAGCTACGAGGAGCCACCATGGGAATTTTAAACCCAACCAAAAATACATCAATCTCCACACCGAAGTCACAAAATCTCCTCTCCCTCGTAACCCTGTGTTAGCACTAAAAGACCCGAATTGGAAAATGGCTATGGATGATGAATATAATGCTCTTATTCAAAATAAGACGTGGGATTTAGTGCCCCGTCCACCTGATGCAAATGTTATTCATTCTATATGGATTTTTAGGCATAAAGAAAAATCTGATGTTTCTTTTGAGAGGCATAAAGCCCGACTTGTAGGTAACGGTGCAGGTCAACAGGTTGACATAGATTGTGGAGAGACTTTTAGTCCAGTGGTCAAACCAGCCACCATCCGAACAATACTCAGTATTTCCTTATCTAAAGCATGGCAAATTCATCAGTTAGATGTCAAGAATGCTTTTCTACATGGTGAACTCAAAGAAACGGTGTATATGCATCAACCTTTGGGTTTTAAGGATCCAAATCTTCCTCATCATGTCTACCGTTTGCAAAAATCTTTGTATGGGCTCAAACAAGCTCCAAGAGCGTGGTACAAACGCTTTACAGATTATGTATATTCCATCGGATTCTCTCAAAGCAAGTCAGACAACTCTCTTTTTATCTACCGAAAAGATACACACCTGGCCTATCTTCTTCTTTATGTGGACAACATCATTCTCACTGCGTCTTCTGATGATCTTCCCAAGTCTATCATATCACGACTCAGCTCTGAATTTGCTATGAAAGGCTTGGGACCACTAAGTTATTTTTTGGGTATTGCAGTTACTCGACATGATGGTGGTTTGTTCTTATCTCAGAAAAAGTATGCAGATGAAATTCTTGAGCGAGCAGGCATGTCATCATGCAAATCATGTCCCACTCCGGTTGACACTAAACCGAAGCTTAGCGCCAAGACTAGCACTCCCTATGAAGACCCATCATTATATCATAGCCTTGCCGGTGCTCTCCAATACCCCACTTTGTCGAGACCCGACATCACATATGCGGTACAACAGATATGTCTTTTTATGCATGACCCCATTGATGATCAAATGCACTCTCTTTCACGCATTTTGCGTTACATTTAGGGAACTAGTCACTATGGTTTACATCTCTATCCATCATCGACTGCATTGTTGATCTCTTACACAGATGCTGATTGGGGAGGATGTCCCGACACTAGACGTTCTACCTCCGGTTATTGTGTTTTTCTTGGAGACAACTTACTATCATGGTCGTCTAAACGTCAACTCACATTGTCTCGATCCAGTGCTGAAGCTGAATATCGTGGAGTTGCCAATGTCGTATCTGAGTCATGCTGGTTACGTAATCTACTTCTCGAACTACATTGTCCGATACACAAAGCTACTATGGTATACTGTGATAACGTTAGTGCCATATATCTTTCTGGTAATCCTGTTCAACATCAACGTATAAAACATATCGAGATGGACATTCACTTTGTACGTGAAAAAGTAGCTCGTGGACAGATACGCGTCTTGCATGTTCCCTCGCGCTATCAAATTGCGGATATATTCACCAAGGGTCTTCCCCTAATACTTTTTCAAGATTTCTAAGACAGTTTAAGCATACGCCAACCTCCCGCTTCAACTGCGGGGGTGTGACAGAACATGACAGTATACATTCTATATTTGGAACAAATATTGTACACTTATAAGATAATGGTCAAAAAAAATATTTACATTGATTAGGCATAATTAGGCATTACTAGAGGCATAATTAGGCATTACTAGTTTTCCCATTATGCAATTGTAATTCCTGCATATATTACATGTTGATAATCAATAAAAGATATCGAAATATTTTCCAATACTATATTTGTTGCTTTTAGGATTGAATATCATTTCTTTGTAGACATATTTTGGCACAAATTTTAGAACAACCCCAAATTTTGATTTTCCACAGAGGAATTTGATACCATGGGATATTAAAGGATATGCAGAGAAGTGAGAGAACTGGATTTGTTGATTATCTTAAGTGCGCTTTTCATAACTATTTTCTCTTTTCTATCTGCCATTTCTATAGTTAAAATAAAATAAAATAAATTGTTTTTGTATATGCTAATACTTATTTCCAAAATATATTTATGAAAAATGTCATAAGTTGTTTTTAGAAGTTCCTTCGAATAGTATCACAAAACATATGGCAGTAAGTAAGTTCAAATAAGTCAATCCAAACAAGCCCTAATATTAGTCATTTTCAATTTATAGTAAATTAGATAAGTTAAATATAAAAAAAAGTAAATTAGATAAGTTAAATAAGTGTATATAAAAATTAAAAATTGCAATCAACATATGCCACGTAAGATTTTTTTTTTAAGAAGCCAAAGAGATTATTAAATAAATAGGAGATAAAAGCGACCAAGTTAAGCACAGGTGTGCCTTAAACA
>Ga0099826_10004050_pt1 | contig 10165 bp, 4 predicted proteins | sample Mtrugardesep15_FD_76830 | JGI IMG/M metagenome (GOLD analysis project Ga0099826, IMG submission 76830) | Root nodule microbial communities of legume samples collected from California, USA - M. trunc garden sep15 | ecosystem: Host-associated > Plants > Roots > Nodule | place: USA: California...
CCCTCCTTCATCTTTTTAACCCCACAAAGCTTCATCCAAGTTAACAGGTAAGGTGCTCAAACATAGCAATATGTTCATGGAAGTTCATGGAGTCATGTAATAAAATTTCTTCTTTTATAGTCAATTTAATGAATGAAACAAAGTAAACATTTGATTAACACATTCATGAACACAAATCCTTCAAGTTCTGATGCTCCTGATTTTACAATTGAAGCCAAAGAAAATAAACGCAGATCCACAAATTTGGGGATGAGGTTTCTAGAAAATTTTACCAAAATCAAACTTTAAATATGTTCAGAACTGTCCCCAAAAACCTCAAATCCACCGCAAAATACTTCTCGTCCACCACCACCACCACAACCACCGCATCATCCTTCGAATTCCCACATAATCTGACCGAACTTGAATTTGGGTTTAATGATTTTAGGGGTGAACAAATTTAGGTTTTGCTTAAACGTGTTTGATCCTTGTTTTTGCTTCTTTTTCTATTTGGATTGATGATGTAATTAATGAAGATTGAAGATTCTGGACGTGTTAGATATCTGAAATTGATGATTTTATGAATATTGTAGATTCTGGGTTTTTTGTGTTAGATATAAGGAAATGATTTTGTGTTAGATATTGATTCATGAGTTTTGCATTGATGATTTCATAAAGATGATTATGTAAAGAAGGATGAAGATGAGTGAGACATTGAAGAGTGAGAGAGATGAAGATGAGGGAGAGAGTCGCCGGTGTGTGTTCACTGCGTTCTTTTCCTTTTTTTCTCACGTGCGGTTGCCTTTTTTTCTTTTCCTTTTTCATTTTTTTAATTCAATTGGTAAATATGTGGATTTTTTATTATTTTTTAAATTAAAAAAATATACAGCTGGCAACTTTTCATGTTAAGTGGTCTGCCACATGGCGTTGACCAGGTCAAAATTGGAGTTTTGCAAAAGGGGCTAAACATGGGGGATCACTTTTGCCATTTTTTTTAATAGGGGGCCAAAATTACAACTTCTGTAAAGTTAGGGGGTAAAAAGTGCGTTTAAGCCTAAAAAAATAGTACATTAACATAATGCTTATTATAACAAATTATTAGATACCTAAAGGTAAATCTCTAGTGGAAAAAGATAGAGGCGAAGGAGGGTAAGGTAAGCTTCGTTTCCTCTCACATCTTTAAGAAAGGACATGATTCAGATGATGTTTTATGTTGTGTTTTATGTTGTTGAATTATGTTGTTTAATTTATTATTTTGTTAAAATTGTTATTTTAATTTATGTTTTTAAAATTAAATTTCATATGTTCTGAACCATGTCAAACCCTCCAAACCTCAAGTTTTAACATAGTCTGGGACTGATTCAGATGATATAATCCAAAAACCTCCGAGTATAATTCGTATTATATAATCTGAGCCATGTCTGAATGTGGATTGTTCCGTTACAAGCAAGGTTTGGATTGTTTGTGATGTATTAATTGAATTTTATGCAGGATACATGTTTTCTTTGACTGTAGTTACAGTTTACGAACGTGTTATGGCTATATATAGCCTTGCATCCTCAACATTTTCATTTATTTTTAACTTTTTATTCATTCTAAAATTTCCTTTTTTTTAGTTTTTATTTGGGAGTGGTTTATGATACCACAATCATTGTTGATCATTCATATCATCCCATAAATTGCTTTGCAGTTTAGATGGGGATGGTGCGGCTGTCAACATAGACCTTTATACCAATTACAATATCATTTTTGGGTTTTAGTAGTTTACAAATTGTATAATCTAAAAATCTTTATAAAGAAATTCAGATTATATAATATAAGCAAAGAGTTTTTTTGGAGAAAAAATAGAACGCATGAGAAAAGCATATGATGAAAAATAAAATAGCTAAATAGATAAAAAGGATAAAAAGAAAATGTATTTGGGCCAATTTTAAATTTTGAAACCCACCTAATAAATGGAACAATTTATTAATAAGTAAATTATGATAATGAAATAGGTCTTCATATTAATAAGGAAATTATGGTAATGATATCGGTCAATGATATCGGTCTTCACAAAGATCAATTATTTTCCTCTTTGGAAAAACAATCTTTGGGGACAAACTTGCCTTTGTTCTTGAATCTTGGTCTTTATTCAAATGGTTTCGCTCATTTGTAAGTGAAATAACTAAAATACTTCTACGTATGTTAATTTACGTTAGTGTTAAATTTACGTGAGTTAACTCACGCTGCGTGACTTAAGTCACACAAAAAAAAAACACTAAAACTCAACGTGAGCTAACTCACGTTAGTTTTGTTTCATCCATCTTTTCATGTTAATCCTTATCTTCTCACGACATTTATCACCCAAGAGGCTCCTGCTTTTCATTTCATTTCAATATATGAACAAAGTTATGAGAACAATTAATAACTTACTCAACCTCCATAAAGAGAAATAATATGTTGTTGTTAGCAAATTAATTCTCAATATATGTGCTGCTACAGTCTTACTAGCCAAGTTCAAGACAATGATAAATTAATAGGGTTGCTATAAAAGCATTCCCATACGACATCTTTTTAAAAGCCTTTTTAATTCCTTATGATATATAATGGATATACTCAAAGGTAGCACATGTATAATAACAAGTTTCAGTTTGAATTGTGAATTTTAGGGGAAATGAAATCAGTGTGAGTTAATTCACGTTGTGTTTCAATGTGTTTTTTCGACGTGATTTAAGTTATGTAGTGTAAGTTAACTCACGTAACGTGTGTTAACTCACGTTTCCATTTACACTAGCGTGAGTTAACATGCGTAGGGGTATTTTGGATATTTACTTTGGGAATTGTTGGAACATGTGTGAAAATTTAGTTAAAAGACTAAACACAAATTCCCATGTTGGGTAGAACTAGTGTTGTGTGAATTGAAAAAAGTAGAAGTCCCTCATCGGATGAAACACACACATTAGTAGTGTTTATAGTGAGGATGTACCTCTAATTAATCGGGATACATAGTTATGTGAACGAAGTAAGCACTAGAGAAAATATATATATATATTATTTGGAAATGATAAATTAAATAATTAATTTAATCATTATTAGAAAGTGGTTTCTTAGTCCCCAAGTTTTGCTAAAATATTTTGAAACGCAATCTACAATATTTTAGAACACAATCTAAAATATTTTGGTGGACAATCTAATATATTTTAGTACTTGATCTTAAATATATTTTGGTGCATAATATAATATAATATAATTTTGTACTTAATATAATATATTTTGGTACTCAATTGAGATATTTTTGTATTAGATCTAATATGTGAATTACTTAATCACAACGTAATGTATTACTTGTTCGCAAAAGCATGTGTTTTTTCCTCTCTTCTCCCTCCTTCGACTTGTGTTGACGAGTCCTTCTCCTTTTTTCTACTCCTTTTGTCCCTTCAAAATTAAGAGTGTTCTTAATACCATGTAGTCCGTCCCTTCGAAATTAAGAGTGTTCTTAAGACCATGTAGTCTATTTTCGGTATATTGTCCCTTCGAAATCAAGAATGGTCTTAAGAGCATAGTCCCTTTAATTATTTATGTCTTTTTAGAATAAATAATATTTAAAGATCATAGTCCCTTTTCGGTATAATAAGAATGATCTTAAACATATATATTCTTCTTCAATTCATGGAGAAGTGAGATGTTAGAATGGTCGTAGCATCGTATTTGAGTGGTTGAAATACCATATTGATATTTGGAGAAGTTAAAAATTACAATGGTGGTAACACCATATTTGAGTGGTCTCAACATCATAATAGAGTGGTTATAGTACCATATTGGTTTCAGTATTAAAGAGTGGTCTTAGTACCATATTGAAGGTGTAATTCTCAAACGATTTTCTACAGTGCAGTAGTTAACCGCACAGTTGTAGCTGAACTTGTTTTATCGTGGAGGTGACGTGGTTGATAGTCTGTCTTGCACAATTTTGGGCAGTGCCACGAAACGTTTTAAAGAGAGTCACATGGTCATGACTCAACCTAGTAACAACTTCGGTAAATATTCTCGAAGAAAATAGATTTTGAAAAACTAAAATACAATAGTTTGAAAATCCAAAAATAACAGGAATGAGCAAAATGTTTGGATAAAGAGTATGATTCTTTGTTCTTTTGTATAGTACCCTCTTCGGGGTATACAAATTTAGTGACATCGGTGGTCGGTGGTAAATTAATAGGAAGGAGGCACCCTAAGTCCATAACTTCTTTCTCCAACAAGAAGAGCCTCGTCTCCTTTTACTTATAATAGGTTCCCTTCTTAATAATATGAACTTTTTCTAGTGTACTATTTTTTCCTATGTAAGAAATTGTATTGAGATATTAAAGAGAATTATGTTATTGATACTACAAAAATGGCGGTTCTTTTTTAGGCCTGGCCTAATAGAGGATTGTGAAAGGACGTCAATTTTTCTTTTGAAAGGATGCCATTAGCTGGAGAGGAAAGTGAGGTTTGACTGGTAAAGAAGAATAAATGAAGGGTCGTATCCTATAGCTAGATTTTGACGAGTGACAAAACTCAATCTCACAAATCAAAAAGCACACTTATACTCTTCAAAAAAAAAAATCCAAGAATATATACACCTTCCGGTCAAATGGGTCAAAATTAAATTAAGAAAATTAAATTACTTATAACCGACTATTTAATAAGAATAAGAATGTTATCAAATGTGTCAAAATAAAAATAAAAAAATAAGAATGTTATCAAAGGTATCATTTGGGCAATGTTATTTCCCTGACATAGGAAACACGTTGCAAGATATATGCATTTTCTGGTCATTATTATAAGCAAAAATTCAAATTTTAGATTCATTCAATTAATGATGTATGTGGTCTTTATTATATACCACATACATCATTTAATAAATAAATCTAAAATGTTTGCTTATAATAGTGACCAAAGGGTGTATTCATTATCGAGTGAACATGAGAAGTACTTTTAAATGAGTCATACAAGTGTCTTGACTTTAAGAGATGGTCTATGGGGTTTGATTTCACCCGACTTACCAATAATAATAATGATAAGACCCCCACGATGTTCTTCGAATTATCAATAATGACCTGACCACCTTGATATTTTCCAACTTGTCAATGATGATAAGACTACCATAATGTTATCTCATATTATCAATAATGATAAGATCATCGTGATATTCCTTCTCTCATCTTATCAATGATGATAAGAATAACATAATATGGTGAGTTTCTCGTCTACCCAGAAGGTTACATAGTATTGTCAACCTTCTAGTCAAGTACTTGAGAGTAAAAGGGTATAAGTAATGAAGTATAAAGTATGTCATATGCATAACATGATAGTGTTTTGTGACGGTTTTGTTATTAATAATGTGGATAGATTTAAGATGTTATATTTTTGAATGTTGTTTTGTTATTAATAATGCGGATAGATTCATGATGTCGTATTTTTTAAGGTTTTGAATGTTACTATGAGATTGTTCTGTTGTGACAATCTATTTTTTTTTTTACAAAGTGACTACTTTGATTGTGTTACGACCTATTATATTTGTGAAGATTTTAAATATTATGTTTGTGATGTGATACGAGGTTAATTTCATTTCTTCCATGTTTTTTATTTATGTCCCCTTCTCTTTTTGTATCAATTTTTGTTTGTTTAATATATTTTGAGTGAGCTAGTTCATTGCTTAAAAAAATAAAAGGGAAAACAATAATGTATGACTAATGGTAAATCAATTGTTGTGATATGTAAGATTTAATCAATAGTTGGTAATATCATCTTTATTAGGGTAAATTAAAGTGCATAAACTAAGTTATTTTTTGTGGGTCAAATTATCATGTATGATTTAATAAACTCCATAGTTGATCTAATTAGTTTTTACTTCTTTTTTTACAATAATTAGTTTTTACTTTAATAGTGATTGTTTATAAATTTTAAAAAAAAAAACTCAATCTTGTCGCACATGTTTATATATATTTGTTAATTAGTTTTGATTTAAAATTAATATTAATTTAACAAAGTTGGTTAAAATGCATAAAAATATTAATTATTAACCTTGCTCAAAATTATATTGATAAATTTTACCTAACCAAATTGTAAATGATAAAAAAATATATAAAATTAAAAATGATACAAAATATACAGCAATAATACATAAAAATTACATTTTCACTGAATTAAAAAAAATACAAAAATTAATGATATTAAATAAAAAAATTAATGCTTGTGTATTTTTTATCAATAATTTAGATGATTGAGATTTTTTTTAGGTTTGTTTTATCAATAAGGCTTAAATATGTGATTAGTCCCTGCACTTTCACCCAATTTTGGTATTGATCCCTGCATTTTTTTTTTGATATTGCTCCCTGCACTTTGTAAAATTTTTGGTTTTGGTCCTTCTAGTAAGTCTCAGTTAAAAAAAACCCAAAACTAAAGATGTGCCACGTGGATAAATCATTCCATGCCACGTGGCACACTAAACGACAAAAAAATTACAACCTTTTAATTATTATTTTATTCATTATTTTTTTAGTTAAAAATATCAATAGTCCCTGCACTTTCAACATTTTTTTTATATTAGTTTCTGCACTTTAATATCGATCGCTGAAATTTTCTTTTTTAAAGAAACTTTAAATGAAATTATTATGTTTTATTATTATTTTGTTCGTTATTTTTATTGAAAATAATTATAAAATTAAGCTTTAATCGTATCACATTGCAAATGGAAATTGGATCGCATTAGCACCATGATAATAGATGAAAATTAACAAAGTAGATGGAAATTAAATTGCACATTGGCAATAAATGTAATTATACAATTACAACTTAATTTTTGTTTAATGCGATGCAATTTCCATTTGCAATGTGATATAATTAAAACTTAATTTTTTAATTTTATTTTTTTTTTATAATTTTTCTCAATAAAAATAATGAACAAAATAATAATAAAATGAAATAATTTCATTGAAAGTTTTTTTAAAAAAGAAAAAAAATTCAGGGATCAATATTAAAGTGCAGGGACTAATATCAAAAAATGTTGAAAGTGCAGGGACTAATGATATTTTTAACTAAAATAATAATGAATAAAAACTTGGATTTTTTTTTTGTCTTTTAGTGTGTCATGTGGCGTGGAATGATTGGTCCATGTGGCACACTGTTAGTTTTGTTTTTTTTAACTGAGACTTAACAGAAGGACCAAAGCCAAAAAATTTACAACGTGCAGGGACCAATGTCAAACAAAATAAATGTAAGAACCAATGTCAAAATTGAGTGAAAGTGCAAAAACTAATCACATATTTAAGCTTAATAATAATAATAATAATAATAATAATAATAGTTTCCCGTCTTTCTTTATACATTTGATCGGTTGAGTCTATAAGGAGACAAGTTAATTAGATTGTCTATAGACTTGCTAGGGCAGCCACAATTTTTGTTAGTTGTCACTTCTCAATCATTCACCGTTTTGCTTTAATTGTATTCATGATACGTTATTAGTTATGTTTTGTCCAAAAAAAATCATGGTCACAACCCTAAATAAAAAACATTTTGACACTCACATTAAATGATAAAATAAAGGAAATGCTAACAAGTGTATAGGACACGTGTTAAGAAACCTAAATAAAAAAAATTATATTGGGATTGATGCATTCTACATATTGAACCTTTTTTCTACATAAAACTTACTACCTCCATCCCTAATTATAGGGTCATTTTAAAAAAATAACGGAAATTAAGAAAATTAAAAGTGGTAATAAATTTGTTTGTGATTACTACTACCTCTGTCCCTATATATAAGACTCTTTTGATAAAATTACAGAAATTAAGAAAGCGGATATTTGTATTAAAGTTGTTTGTAATCATTATTGTTTTTACAATTTTATCCTTAAGAGAGAGAGAATTTGTTTATGTTTTCCATATGCTATTTATTGTTGATTGAAGAAAAAGATGTATGATAAATAGGGGCATGTAAAGAAATAATTAATGTAGTTGAAAATAGCAAAAAGGTCTTATAAAAAGGGACACAAAAAATCTCAAAAGGGTCTTATAATTAGGGATGGAGATAGTATTTTTTTTTACAATCATATCCTTTAAGAGAGAGGAGTAGGGTATGTTTTCAATATAGTATTTAATGTTCATTGAAAAAGAATATATAAAATCAATAAAGGTATATTGGCAAAAAATTAATTAATGCATTTGAAAATATAAAAGGGGTTTTATAAAAAAACAATTTTTTTTCTCAAAATGTTCTTATATTTAGGGACGAAGGAGGTAGTACCAATTATTTACTATATTTTAAAATCATTAACAAGTGTCATAAAGACACTTGTTAACAAGACCCTAAAAATAAAAATAAAAATAAAAAATAATTTACATAGATCAATCAACATCCTTTAATTATATTATCTTTTTAACTTTTTCATTTGACGGGAGTGTGCCTGCATATTTTTTATTTGGGGTTTGTAAAAAGATTGAAGTCTAAAATATTGAAATTTAATTCTTTGATTTCATACAATGATATTATTTTCTTTTATAGACTAATACTATATATAATACTTTGACATTTTATATTTGAAAATTAATCATCATATCTTTTCCTTAATCATCATTTAATAATTTGACCACTTTTTCCTTCAAAAAAAATATTTGACCACTTTTAGCGCTATAAAAAAGGTCTTTTGTTTTGTAAAAAAAAAAAAAAGTCTTTTGTAAAACCAAAATTTTAATAGAGATCGATAGGAGTAATGAAAATAAGCATGGTAGAAAAATGGGCTATGGTGATGTTAATTGTTATGTTAGTTGTAACACAAGTTGAATGCATCACTCCATCTCAAGAGTTTCCTCCAATTAACCTAGAAGGAGACAAAGGACCAGCTTGTGATTTAAAGTGTACGGTAATATGTTCCAGCCAAAAAAGACTAACATTTGATGAGTGCATGAAAGTTTGTACAAGTCGATGCTCGGTGCCTGTCAAAGCAAAAACATTGTCTTAACATCAGAAATGGTATCATAGTTTAAATCTCTCTTCATCTTTTATTGTATTTTTTTAACAAACCTAAATGTTTTTATATTTTACTTTGTAGGTTATAAATTGATTCAAGCTTTGGAGAGTTTGCAACAATAATAAATAAATATTTTGTATGTTGTATGAGATTCTATATAATACGGTCATGAGAATTGATGTTGTGTCAATACGCATTAATTAATAATAATGCCTATTTTATATATTTTTTCTATTTCATTTTCGCAATTTTTATTTCTTTGTTGTTTTCTATGATGGTTGATTCATAGATTTATTTGATTGCAAGCGTATTTTTGTTATTTTATTTTTACGACAATTGCGTATCATTGTTATTAAGATCGGACCAATTGGTAAACAATTTTAGCAAGAAATCAGACCAATCGACAATCTGATCTAGATTTTTTTTATTAGAGGAAGAAGGAGGCATTGGAATTGAAAAAATTGCGTTTGTTGAATATATATCATTGATCATTGATATCTAAATGGTTGTGGAGGTGTTGATCGGAATGCGAGGATTAATCCACTCTCTTGTATGCAATTTGTTTGAGATCGGAAGGAACGGAATAAACGCGTTTTCCATCAACAGGTGGCTAATTTTTCTTGCTCAGTAGACTTTATCAAATTGTTATTTTTTCAATGGCTTAAAGCTAACAGGTTCACCTTCGTTTATGACTATCACGACTGGTGGAACCATCCTTTGTTTTGTATGGGTGTTTTGATGTAATCTTCAGGTTTTCTTTTTCGTTTGGAGTGCGTTGATTATGCACCTGTAACTTGGCTTTGTATCTTTGTTGGTGGCTCGCTCTGCACGCCTTGTGCGAGTGGAGCCACTAAAGGTTTCTAATATATGTTCCATTTTGCCTTGTTCAAAAAAAAAAGTTTGAGATTGGTCTTTTGTATTAGGTCTTGAGTATTCATTGTACTCTTAAATAATTTTTTCTTATAAAAAACGGTGTTTTATGCCATAAAAAGGTGTTTTATACCATAATTTATGTGAGGGTTGAAGTTCGAACCTCGGATACCCTCATTTCTCCATATTTAAATGTGTAAACTTTAGCCATTAGTCTACTAGACAAAAAAAGTTACGTACAACTTCATAATCCAACAACATTTGCGCTTTTTTTCATCGGCCAAGACTAAAATTGTTTTTTTCGTACAAAGAAAAAAATTAGGGCTTGA
>Ga0099826_10004051_pt1 | contig 10165 bp, 4 predicted proteins | sample Mtrugardesep15_FD_76830 | JGI IMG/M metagenome (GOLD analysis project Ga0099826, IMG submission 76830) | Root nodule microbial communities of legume samples collected from California, USA - M. trunc garden sep15 | ecosystem: Host-associated > Plants > Roots > Nodule | place: USA: California...
AAACTAAAAGATAAAAGATACACCCACCTCTGCAGATGAGGCACTTGCACGTATATTTTGCACAGAAGCTGAAAGACCATTATCAAGTATCAGTAAAAAACTCCAACAAGAACTTTAATTTTGGAGACAAATAAATTAAATCACAAATAAAAATCAAGCAAATTATAGAATCAAATAAATTTGGGAGTTTAAAACAAATTCCAGTCACACAAGATTTAGTGAAATTCATTTCCCAATGGTGCCGACAATTTGACAAGAATTGCCTTGCGCATTCACAAGAACCTAATGTCATATTGAGGCATACTTTGAAATGTGATGATCAGAATAAATTTAAGAATTTAACACTTATTAATAACATCACTCGATAGCGATTAAAGGGCACAATATAGGTCAATTTCTTCCAGCTTTGAGTGCTCCCAAGAAAAGGCACACAAAGTGATCAAAGGGACTTGGGCTCATATACCTCAATAGCCCAAGGCTGTTGGTAAGTAATAGTATGACTCTGAATCTCATCCCCCTATTTTGACAACGAACTCAGCTACATCAGGTGGTGTGTCATAAAAACATATTGCAGGGGATGTACGACAATATACAGCTTCTAAAATCAATTTAAGAGTTCGGAAGAGATACTTCACACTAAGGTGGGTGGGCAACTTGGAGCCTGTGGTGGTCTCTTGTTCTGCCTCTCTTTCAAATCTATTTCTTTGCAGTTTCTGCCGCTAAGGGGGTTCTCGCGTAATTGCTTTGCTTCAGCTTGTAGGCCCATGATGGGGAAGGCACCCCAAGTTTGATTAAAAAGACTAAATCCCATCTGTATTCACTTCAGATACACAATCCATTATTCCACATCTTGCTCGACCAATTCGTAAACAAGGATTGTGAATTGCATAGGATTCCCCAGTCTTCCAAGCCTTTCTTTGTGATGGATGGATGTAAGCTTGGCCAAACAAGGCTTTGCTTGAATAGGGAAGAACTGTTTTAACAGTTCAAGACAAGGCCACATGTTACATTTCATAGGTTTATCTCAGGATTGGCCAAACTTATTTAAGAGCACGGTCTAACCGGTTAGCCAATTTAAAGACTTATTTCATATTTAGGCATTTAAATATGTCATTCATCATATCTAAATGTAGGTTAAAAGAAGAAGAAAAAAAACAACAACATAAATTCTGCACATAAACATCAAACTACAAAATTCAAACAAGTACTACCCAAAGGCATGAGACACATCACATAAGTGAAAATAGACTAGGTTGGGATAATAATTCAAAGGTCACGGTCTGTCTTATTTATCTAATCCAGGGCTAAGATCAATCCTAACCTTTTCAAATTCTGGTATAACATAAAAGTCTCTTAAAAGCCTTTTTTTGAACAAAGGACTTCAAATAAGTCATAAATTTTTTGGTTCAATAAACTTATATCCTCAAGTCTTCTATGCAGGCCAATATGCCTAAATCTGTAAAAGGGTCAGTATGTGATTCTAACACATTTAAACTATAAATTTTAATATTATTTACATTTGAACAACATGTAAGGACTAAGGACAGCTTCTTGGATGGCCTGAATCCTGGCTTTTTTACCTATAAATAAACTTTGGGAAGTCTTGGCCTGGTTTATGTAATAAATGAGCATGGCTTGTAGACTAGGGCATAGACCCCTATCGGGCAACCTAACCTACTCTCATCCCTTTGGGTAACATTGTTCTCTTTTTCCTTTTCCGCTTCCCAATCAATAGTATGTATTTTCTTGTGAGAAAAAGTTAGAAACCTGTAGAAGAACCACCAGGCACAGCATCTTCAGAACCTGAAATCATTTCTGAAAGCTTCTTCTTTCTAACATCATCAAGTTTCTCCAGTGACCTCTCAAGAGGTCGCATGCCAACCGACTGCAAGAGAATGAACAGTACAATTGCTCAAAACCTCGACAGTAAAAGTTAATTAATAAACAGGCAAGCAAATTTTATGTCAAAAATTTTACCTTTGCTATTGCTGCCAATGCTGAAAATGCAGCATCCCTCACTTCAGGAGTTCCATCATTTAGACACTGCAAGATTCAAATCAACAGTGTTTGGAAAGTAATAAACAAAAGTACCAGACAAAAACTAATTACTGTTTGCTGTGTTCAACAGAAACACAATTGAAGAAAATTAGATCCTAGAATAGAACAATGACAGCATAGAACTTAATTACCAGCCACAAGACATATGAACACAATTTTAATCAAACAATTTATACATCAATTTCTAAAAGGTCCTACACTAAGAAAACGAGGGGTATTAAACTAACATTTAAAACAAGCGGGCTTAATATCAACTTCTGCTGAACAATATATTTAAAGAAAAACATAACATGTCAACAGAACAAAAAGTATACAGCAAAACAAAACTCACCTCCATGCAGATTGGCACATAATCCTTATGCACCTTTGTAATAATACCCTTGTTACTTGTTTCAATGCAAAATGTAACCCAGGTCATTGTTAATGATCGCACAAGGGGAACTTTGTTTTTTGTTGTTTTCTTAACATCTGTAACAAATCAAACATGAAATACTCAATAAGAAGCAAAAGTATAACACTAACAGAAAATAATGACACAATAAACTACAGCTCAACTCAATCAACAGAATACAAACAATAACATGAAGCACTTATCAGAATCCAGAAGTGATTGATATAGGTACTAAAGTAGCAATATAATTTTATGGCAAAAATACATATACAGATAGGAATTCACAGTCATGTTTTCCAAGGAACACATACATCAAAAGATAGGAATTCGCAATCATGTTTTCCAAGGAACACATACATCAAAAACAGAAATTCTTCTGATTTCTGGGGTTAATTGTAGGATTAATAATGTAATCTTCAGTTGATAACTAATTCTCATTAGGGAAAACGGCAAAATCATGGACAGGGTTTGTAAATTAAAAGACAGCAGCAGGTTCTGAGTTTATGTAAATTCAAAAATCAAATCATTTAACTAATAGAAATTGAAACTTGAATTCCAAGCCAAATATAAAGCTCGAAAATAATCATGATGGGGGAACCTGCCTTCAACAATATCAACAAGGCTAATGCATCCAGCTTTATGAATCGCTTGAAGAGTCTGAGACAATGCCTCGGTCATGGTAGGTTTTTTCTCTTTCAATTTTTCCTATTCAAGAAATAAATATGTTAAGTAGACATCATGTGAACGACAAAATAATTATTTACGTCAAAAAAAACATCCATGAACGGTAGATGTATAATTCCCCTATTACCACTTCTAGAGACATGTTAAGTTTCTAAATCTTGTAGAGAAATGTATTCCCACGGAAATATTAAAAACAAAATAACAATGGCTGCCGAATAGTACTTACAAGTAAAACAGGCAATAAAAAATGAGAGCTCGCAGAAAAGTTGGTTCGTAATCCACGAGCAAGATTACCAATAGCCTGGATAGCTTCAACGGCAACAGCAATATTAACATCTGTAATAAGCTGCAAGCAAAAAATAAAGGCTTAACTTTAGAAACATGCATCAATGACCGAGGAGATGCAAGTACAAACGCAACGACAATGATGTTCACTATTATTTAAATAACCTGTGTCTTGCATGTAAAGCCAGAACAGAATAAATTACTTTGCTACCAATTTTATGGTGTAACTCAAAACAAACAACAACCTATAATGCGCTTCAGCCCAAACAAGTTCAAAGCTTCCGATAACACAGGCAAGTCCTAACTTTCGAAGAGAAAGGGCTCAAAAAGAATTAAATTAAATTAAATTACAAGAATCTAAACAGGTTAAACATAAATAGAATTAAATTAAAAGAAAAACGATGCAGTAACTTTGACTTAAATAGAAATATTTATATCTCAATCCTTTATGTCGTATTTCAGAGGCCAATCTCACTTGATCATCAACAGAACATATATCGTAATTATCTTCCAAGTCATTAGAAATCAGACACGATATTGGAGTGGAAATATAGATCCTTCATACTATGTACAAGCTTAACTAGAAAAAGGCCAAACTTTTTCATTGTCATAAAACATGTGTAATACCTTCTTCAATGTCCGACAAACTTCTGAAAAATCACCAGGGGAAATTCTTTTGGTTGATGCAAGCTTTGTTAGCTCACCAACAGCCTCCTTCCGTTCAAGCCATTTGGTAGCTTTCTAAAGATTAATGAGTAAAAGAGGGGGGAAAATAACTGAGACAGATTCAATATGATAAAAAAGTGAAAGTATTAGCTGCCAGAGAGAGAGAGAGAGAGAGAGAGATGTAGCAGAAAAGAACAGACCACTCCATTCCAAAATCCTGATTTCTCCAAAGGAGTCAAAATATCAACCGGATCAACAAGCTCATATTCATCTATTTCTTGAGGAGCTGCCAATACAAGAGTTGCAAACAGGTAGGTATGTCAGTATGAAAAACAAACCATGTCTGAGAAAAGAGAGCATGCTCCATCTGCATCATCCATCATTTGCATACCATTGCACCCAGATTTTTCCGCAGGGCCAGGACCCACAACCTCAGATATATTTTCCTGTTCAGGTTCCTTGTCTTGCTCAGATCTAAAAAATGGTGGAATATATATTAAGATGGTATTACCCTCATACGGTGATTTACAGTTAATTATACACCAACATAATCAGCAAAAGATTCAAATTAGACAAATGCACGTTTACAATCCAGTGGATTGTGTCATCAGCTATGGTAAACCCCTAGCTGTGGATTGCAACACAACATTACAGCATTGCCCGGTGAGCATAAAAGGATCTTCTCATTGCACCGAAAAATCAGATATCTACCTTATTTTGCGGCTTGGCTTTGCTGTTCCTGTAACATTTACAACTTCTGCTTCCAACTCTTTTTTCTACAGAAAAAAGGGAATTGGATACTTTACAATTTACATTAGGAGGATAATATAATAAATCAAATAACTAGGAGGAACAGATAAGCTTACCATTGTGTCTCTCATTTTCTCAAACAAGATTGATTTTACATTTTCTTTACCGATCCAGCGGCAAAGTTCAAGAGTCAGCCCTTTAGAGGATGCACGAACATTTTGATCATGGTGATCGAAGAGTTCCGGAAGCATCCTCAAAATTCTTTTTGGGGGAACAATTTTAGCTCCAAATTCACTACCAATATGAAGGCATATATTTACCTCATTATATGACAGCAATAAAACAGTAACAGCTATTATAGATTTTGCAACAAGATTCCAAACCTTAAAGCTTGAAACATAACATCTATTGCAGGCACCACTGCTTTAGCAACTTTATTCTTTATTGCTTTCTCCATTGCATCCTAAAATTACCAAAAGCTTAATAATGAAAGGGTGAAAAGCATGACTAGTAGATGCGAAGTAATTGATGTGTAAACTAAACCCCCAAAGAATCTTAATAACCCGAAACATGGAATAAACTAAAAACAATGGAAATGAAAAAAGACACATGAATTCAGCAGATTGGGGGATCAAAGCTTTAATAAATTTCTCTAGAAACTTATTATGATTTAAAGTTAAATAACTTATTCGCTTTTGCAACGTAAAAATTACCAGAAGCCTTAAGAAAAGCAGAAAAAAAGATGTATGACAAGTAGGTGCAAAATCATTCCTGCCTAGGCCCCAAAGAAAATTCACCATCTCAAAAATAGAAAACAAGGAACGTGGGCATAAAATAGAAAACAGGACTAATTTTAATGAACCAAAACAAGGAAAATAGAAAACACTGAAACAGGGCTAAACGAAAGCAAAAGTGTCCTAAGCTTGGAAATACACATAAGAAATAGGGGCATAAAATATATAGTTTAATCGAAAGTAATTGTCATATATCGGGGTAATGGGAAACAGGACTAATTGAATTCAACAAAAAGGGGGATCATTTTTTGTGTGTGTGTTCCAACAGAAACGGGGCTCCTACAATATATACTTTCGGCAAAAAGAAATGTCATATTATCAGTTGAAACTAACAGCCATTACTCAGAAAGATCAAACCTCAACAATGTCATCCACTAATGTCACTCTAGGGAACTAAGACGATAAAGTTTTTCCGTTTTAAGGATCTATAAACTCAATTCCTAAACTTGCATCAGTTTACAAACTCTAGATTTTGAACAAAACTACAAAATAAATCAAATGCACCAGTAAACGTCAAAATGTTTTCACTGCACGATATGAAATAGAGTATAAAGTACAGATTGTACAAAAACCAATTACTAGAGACCAGTCACTCAATTCAATCATAGGTGAAGCAAGAACTTAAGAATATAATTTTAATATGAAAATCAGACACCATGATCGTAAATGGTAAATGATAAATGGAGTACTCGTTGAATATTGTAATAGAATCGCAAGACTACCCATTTGGCAGGAGAAAGAGGGAGAGAGTTTGTCAATGTACATGATCAAGCAGATCAAATCTCTTCCACCACTATCAAACAAACTAAAAGACAACATGATAAACACGAACTATAAATTTATCTGCCTGCGTAACAACACACAGCTAAGAATAAGATACAATTAGAAAGATACGAACCACAACTTATTATATTTTAATCACACAACTTATTAAATTGAAACTAACTAATTTATAAAATGAGCAGTGCAATCCTCGCTACTGAAACAAAACATGTGAACAACCCACTAGACACACCCCGAGAGTAAGAAAAAAAACATTCAATGGCATTGAAATCAACTACACTTGAAGAAGAATACCAGAAATGCATCGACGGCCTCCAATTCCACCCAGAGCAAAAACACTGTCTGAGCTTTCTCTATTGTCTTTGGCCTTCCTGTAAGACATTTAGCCACAACCGCATCGCAAACCTCCTTCCCAAACCTGCCCCAGAATTCAAATTCAAACGGAAACTTTTTTTATTTTAACTAAGTGTGCAAATTCATTTATGAAAATAGAAAAACAGAAGTCTGGAATACATAAACCTAACCAACTAGAATAAAAAACACAAGAAAATAAAATTAAAAAAATCCTCACATAAGAATGTTGTTCCTATATTCTCGATAGTTTAATTTATATACATTGTCAGTGCACAACATTTTTACACATGCATCCAATAATGTATTGCCCCAATCAATTAATGAAGTTTAACAATTCAGGTGAGGATTTACATTTTTCTTGTGTTTTTTCTTTTGAGGATTTATTTCTCATTAAACTCATTCTCGAAATCACTTTAACAACCAAAATACGCATAACAGGAAATGTATATTACCATCTATTAAATGATATGGCAACACGTCAATGGATGCATGTCTAAAATTGTTGTACACTAACGGTGTATATAAATTAAGCTATGTTATCAAAGAGTTTAATTTATAACTCTATCAGTGTAAGAAACTTTTACACATGCATCCAAAGATGTGTTGTCCACTTAATTAACAAAGTACGGCAAATCATGTGTTTTTTGCTCGTTAAATGATGTGGCAACACATGCATGTGTAAAATTAGTGTGCACTTGGTGTATAAAAAATTAAACTAAATCTCAAAATCACTCCAAGAGTCAACAATACAGAAAATGAATGTATTATCAAAGGTAACTTGAATTAAAAAAATCAAACAAAACATGAAATTAAACTACGAAATTATGACCAGCTACCTCCCAGCGTCAGCATCTGCAGCATGCAAGTAAGCAATCAATGCATCAAGTGCCTTATCCTGAACAGCAGCATTCGAATCCGCCACGGTCTTTCTAAAGTAATGACCTAACAAATTCAAAATGCAACATTAAAGGATCGATAACTAACAAAGCAGCGTTAAACAAAAAACACAGAAACAGAAACTAACCGAATTGACGAATGCGAGGGTCATTAGGATCGGTGATGGAGTGAAAGAGAGAAGCTAAATCGATATTGGCGTCATTTCTGACCTTCCAGTTCTTATGAGAAAGACGATCCTCCCATGGAAGTTTCTTCGCTTCCTTTAAAAGCTTCTCTTCCTCCGATGATGACATTGTTGTTGTTCTTCAATTCGTAACCGAAATGAGAGCGAGAGAGAGAGAGGTTGGTTTCGTTTTTTATTTGTGCCGCGAAGAGTGCAACATTATAACGGACTCATTAAACTCTTTCTTATATTTTTGAGGGGAAACGGCTCATTAAACTTTTGAAATAATAATAAATAAATAATGATAAACAACAAACTACAAAGTTTTATGTAACCAAATAAAAAAAACTATTCCAAAAAGAAAATTTTGGAGCAAGGAGGTTCTAAAATTCTTAGAAATTTTGATTAAAACTAAAATTAGTCAACCAATCAACACATTTATTTCCATTGTGTCGGATGTGCTTAAAAGCAATATTGTCATGTAAGATAGCGAGATCATGAATATGGTGGACATAGGGGTGCGTTTGTTAAGTTAACAACTCCCTGTTATCATATCATATCGATTAGAAGTTGAGTCACTCTCAATTATGAGATGAGTACAACATTTTTATTTACCATTTGCATTTCTACGTGCGTACCCCACATTTCAGCATGAAGGACATCACAATCTCCATTTTTAGAGAACTTGTTTAATATGAAAGTTAAAAGTAATTATTAAGTATTAAAAACAACAATTTTTAAACTTTTTTTTTTACACAATTTTTAAACGAACTCATCACTTTTCACCACTTTCATCTACAATATTTTATATTTTTGTTCTCTTGACCTCTAATGGCGTTCTTTAACATCTTCCTTGGTATAAATATTATAAGTAAGAATATAAATCATTCCTAATTAGTCGGACTCTCTAACAGATGCAAGAAAGGTAAATGGCTACAGCCACTTGTGAGAGTTAATGGTAATCTTCTCCACCTTGCCAAAACAATAAATCTAAATTAGAGGTAGCTTGATCTGTTTATTATTAGAAATATAAAGTACCGTGTTCTGTGTATATGGGGTGGGCTTTACCCTGATGATCGTAGTAAACTAGAACGAATATTTTATAGAAAAATGAAGTTTTTAATGAAGATGTTATGTATTTTATAAATTAATGAAGTTTTTAATAAATTTTTATAAAATAATAATGTAACAAACTAGTTATTAAATGAATATATTTATGTTTAAATTACATTAAAATAATAATGTAACAAACTAGTTATTAAATGAATATATTTATGTTTAAATTACATTTCAAAAGTAAGTTCATGGTACAACTTACTGTAGTATTATACAATAATAAGCTATGATTTGTGATACCAATCTAAGTACTAAAGGCAGTAAAAAAATATAATGATTACAGTGACTTAACATGAAGACTATGGGATGCACAATGATGAAACAAAGGGAGTGTTGAAGGTGTTTGGTATGTGAGTTAGAAAATATGTTAGACCATCACCATTTTTTATGAACTTCAATAGTCATACATTTTGTCTAAACGATACTCACTACTACTAGTTACCACAGATAGCATCAAATTGTCTCTTATCAGTGTCATGATAAAACATGGAAAAAAGAAGCTAAAAGTGTATGCATGGTAATAGTGGAAACCGAAAAAACTGAAGGGAATGCACTTGATTATATGGGTTGAACTTGCAGCCCTTGCATTTATCAGAAATTTAACCGAACAAATACAATAGAAACTTTCCCCAGTGATATTGAAGTTGCCACTGCACATACGTATTACAAAATTGTTTCATAAGAGAGACTGTCTTCACCTGAGGCCAACTTCACAAAAAAAATCAGAAGAAAATTATATGGGGATGGTTATAAGTATAGCTGGATGAGCTCGTCACTAACAACTGATGGAGTAAGAACACCTAAATCTGTGAAAAGTAAAGTCAGATATTGAGGAGGAGTATAGTCCCGGGCAGAGCATTCAACCTCAACCTTGGATGGAATAGGGACACCAAAATCAACCGGTCGTAGGGCTGGTGCCAAATCCTTTTGGTCCAGAGGGTAATGACGAGCAAACTGCAGAGTAAGACAAACAGAACATGTAAATTACAAAAGATTCATTGCTAATCAGTATAACACTTAGCAGAATGATGCAGACATTCTAAAGTAGCAACTGAAATATTAGATTGATAACTGTAAATAGAAAATAATCGAATGCACCTTGTAGCTTTCAGCGGCCACATAAACTGGCTTGTTCATACTCTTCGCAACCAACGCAATTTGGTATGTCCCCATCATGTTGATTATACCACCACTTTCAACAACTCCGTCTGCCCCCACCAACAC
>Ga0099826_10004052_pt1 | contig 10164 bp, 7 predicted proteins | sample Mtrugardesep15_FD_76830 | JGI IMG/M metagenome (GOLD analysis project Ga0099826, IMG submission 76830) | Root nodule microbial communities of legume samples collected from California, USA - M. trunc garden sep15 | ecosystem: Host-associated > Plants > Roots > Nodule | place: USA: California...
ATATATATATATATATATATATATATATATATATATATATATATATATATATATATATATATATACCGTGAATTACCATGGGGAGGTATCAGCTGGGCAAATGGTTGAAAACCTCAACAAGTTCAAGAGTAACGGCGAAGATTTCCCTACATTGGTTTAAACGGACCTGGTTGTTAGGGGTCTGGAGTTGGATGTAGTATTATGAAACAATAGAAATGAGAAAAGAATCGTCATTATTGTGTAATAGAGGGAGTACAATCAGTATATATAGCTAAACTAATTGTACTACACTACACTAACTATACTCCACTCAAAGGAAGTATAATACAAATGAAATATGAAGATTACTTGCATTGCAAGTTATTGTCTTTAGTGTTGTTTCTATCATCTATTTGTGTAGTGTGTGATAGCCCCCCACAAGTTGGAGGCTGATATATATCTATCATCTCCAACTTGGACAATAAATTGTTGAAAGGCTGAGGAAGGAGTGCCTTTGTGAAAAAAATCTGCTATCTGGTCCTTTGAAGAGATTGGTAACAATCTGAGAATGTTGGATTGAAGTTTCTCACGTACAATGTGGCAGTCAATCTCCAAGTGTTTAGTATGTTCATGGAAAACAGGATTGACAGCTATGTGAAAAGCGCTTTGGTTGTCACAGTAAATGACTATTAGCACATGGAATCTGCAAATCCTGAAGAACATAAAGAATTCATTGAAGTTCACAGGAAGCAGCGGCCAAAGCTCTGTACTCTGCTTCAGAGGATGATCTGCTAACAGTCAGTTGTTTCTTGGTTCTCCAGTAAATGAGAGACTTGCCTAGGAAGAAACATTGACCAGATATGGATCTTTTGGTATCTCTGTAACCTGCCCAGTCAGCATCTGAAAAACCTTGAAGCTGAAAAGTAGCATTTATGGGGAAGAAAATACCACGACCAGGTGAACTCTTCAGATATCTTAAAACTCTGGTAGCAACATGAAAATGAGTGTGAGTAGGATTGCTGAGAAATTGACTCAGTTGTTGTGTGATGAAAGTGATATTAGGCCTAGTGGTGTTAAGGTAGAGAAGTCTGCCAATCAACCTCCTATATGCTGGTATATCAGGATAAGGTTCTAAACCATCATTGTATAATTTGATACTAGGATCTGAAGGAGTACTGATGGGTTTAGAATTGAGGAAACCTGAATCTTCAAGAAGATCTAGGCAATATTTTCTCTGACAAAGAGATATGTCAGATGAAAAGTGAGCAACTTCAATACCAAGAAAGTATTTAAGAATGCCTAAATCCTTTATCTGAAAAGCATCATGTAAAATTTGCTTGATAGAAGCAAATTCCTGTAGAGAATTACCAGCTAAAATAACATCATCATCATCATAAACCAACAAAATGGTAAATGAAGATGGAGTAAATTTAAGAAAGAGAGAATGATCTGAGGATGCCTGTGTATAACCACTGAGAAGTAATAAGGAAGTCAATTTCTCAAACCATTTTCTACTAGCCTGCTTCAATCCATAAAGTGATTTATTCAATTTACACACTTGATTGGAATGGGAATGTGAAACACCAGGTGGAACGACCATGTGTACATCTTCTTGAAGTTCACCATGCAAAAATGCATTGTTAACATCAATTTGGTGGAGATGCCACTGATTCATGGATGCTAAAGCAATCACAATCCTGACTGTAGTGAGCTTGGCAATAGGGGAGTAAGTATCAAAATAATCCAAACCTTCTATCTGGTTATATCCCTTTGCCACCAATCTAGCTTTATATCTTTCTATGGATCCATCAACATGATGTTTCACTTTGTATATCCACCTACAACCAATTGGTTTGACATTTGGTGGTAAATCAACAATTTTCCAAGTACCAGTTTTATTCAGGGCATTAATCTCATCTTGCATTGCTTTCTGCCAACATTCATGCTTGTTTGCTTCAGTGAAGGTTTTTGGCTCAGGGTCAGTGTGAAGAGACATAGCAAAACAAGAATGAGAAGGTGAAATATTAGCATATGAAATATAATTTGAAATAGGATAAGGTGAAGTAGATGCATTTATGGAGTTAGTAGTAGAAGAAACATAGTCTTTAAGATATGCAAGTGCAATTTTATTTCTAGTGGAAACTCTTGTAGGAATGACAGTATGATTAGGTAATATGGGGTTAATATCTAGAAGAGGGGATGGGGAAGTGGAATCAGGAACATCAACAAAGGGTGGAGAAGAAGGTGTAATGTAGTGCCAATTATCAATGTCAAAAGAAGGTGAGGTACTGTGATATGGTAAAACAGTTTCATGAAAAGTGACATGTCTAGAAACAAAGATAGCTCTAGAATGAAGATCTAATAAAATGTAACCTTTGTAACCTGATTGATAGCCTAAGAAAATAGACTTTCTAGCCATAGACTGAAGTTTAGTTCTGTGAGATTGAAGGGTGGAAGCAAAGCATAAACATCCAAACACCTTGAAAGTATTAGAATCAGGAACTTTGTCATATAAAACATGATAAGGAGATTTATGGTTAAGAAGAGGGGTTGTAACTCTATTGATTAAAAAGATAGCATGCAGCACAACAGAAGACCAATAACAATTGGGAAGTTTAGACTGAAATAAAAGAGCTCTGCCAACATTTAAAATGTGTTGATGCTTCCTCTCAACTCTGGAATTTTGTTGAGGGGCCTCAACACAAGACTTTTGGTGCAAGATACCTTTGGCATTGTAAAAGGAGGGCATATGGAATTCAAGACCATTATCACTCCTAAGGGTTTTTGGTGTAATATGAAATTGATTTTCAATAAGAGTGATAAATTGTTGAATGTGAAGTGAAACTTCAGATTTGGATTTGATTAAAATAATCCAAACAAACCTACTATAATCATCAACAATGGTGATAAAGTATTTGTGACCATGAATGGAGGGAACATTTAAAGGGCCCCATATGTCACAATGAAGCATCTCAAATTTAGAACTAGCATGAGATATACTGGCAGGAAAAGGTAATTTTTTATGCTTGGCAAATTGACAAACATCACAAATGGCTTTATTATCAATGCAAAATTGAAGGGTACAAGGAATGCATCTTTGACAATCTTTGATTGGACAGATGCCCCAATCTAAAGTGCCAAAGTGCTGAATCAGGAATATGAGTGATGGAACTATTGATAAAAGACTCAGAATTTTTATTATGAGAAATATTACAATGAGAAACAAGAGAAACAGAAGGCTGTAAAGTAAAAGTTGAAGGAGAAATCCTCAATTTGTATAAACCACCATGAAGGTCAGCCAAACCAATCATCTTGTGGGAAATCAGATCCTGTATAAGGCATTTGTTAGGTATGAATTTGACATAACAATTCAAGCTACAAATGATTTTGGCTATAGAAATCAAATTGACTTTGAAATCTGGGGAGTATAGCACATTGGTGATATGAAATTGTGGAGAAAAGACAACAGTGCCAACATAATGAATGGTAACATATGTCTTATTAGGTAAGTGAACAATAACAAGTTTAATAGGGTGATATGAAGTAAAATAATGTAATGAAGAACAAATATGTTCATTAGCACCACAGTCTAGAAGCCAACTGTTAGAGGAATCAGAAAGAGCACAAGAGAATATAGTGGATATACCTGAAGGAGTATTGGGAGACATGGATGTGGATGGGAAACTTGGAGCAGAAGTAATATGATTGGAAGTTGGTGTAGGAGTGGTAGAACCTGAAGCAAGCAATTGTGATTGTTGAAGAAGTGATACAAGATGATTATAATGCTCCTGAGTTAAACCAGTAGATGGAGAATTGTCAATTGCAGAATTCACAGGTTGGTTATCTGTACTACTAGCAGAAGCAGAATTTGCTGAAGAGTTGGATTTGTAAGAATTGGGGTATCCATGCTTCTGATATCAAAACTCCACTGTGTGATTAGTACGCTTGCAGAAGGTACAATACCTAGAATTGTTCTTAGAACTAGCCACATTTTTACCATGTCCAAATGGCTTCCTTGCATCAGAAGCATTAACAAGAATATTGGGATCTTCTGATACAGAAGGAAGAGAGATAGAACCATTGTTACTCTCTTCCTGTACAACCAAATAATAGACCTTGCTAATGGTAGGTAAAGGATCCATTAAGTTAACCTGAGACTTAATCACATTGAAATTATCATTCAAACCAGTCAAAAATTGTATAACTTGATCTTCAATGCGGTGTAACCTTGCAGAACGCATAGCTTCACAACGACATACAACATGACAAGTACAATTAGGCATAGGTCGATGTGATCTCAATGAAATACTCTAAAACAGATTTGGATCCTTGCTTTAGGTTGTTAATAGAAGAACGTAAAGAAGCAATACATATACGATCTACCTTGGCAAACCGTTCCTTAAGCTCTTCCCAAACGTCAATGGCGTTTTCATGGAAGACGAATGTTTGAGCAATAGGTGGAGATACATAATTGATCAACCACGAGTGAATGAGGTGATTACAACGCTCCCAGGCATCACGATTCAAATCTTCAAGATCAGGAATTGAAACAGAGCCATTGATGAAAACAAGCTTATTCTTCGCGCCAAGAACACGTTGCATGGATCTGCTCCAAGCCAAATAATTCGAACCCGTAAGGAGTGGAGTAACAATAACGGAGTTTGGACCTTCATTGGGATGCACATAGAACACTGAATCAGTGTTTTGTTGAGAATTTTGAGAAGTTTGACCTCTCACCATTGATGGGGAAGTAGAATTTCAGAGAACTAAAAAACAGAGGATTGAAGAAGAAGAAAAATGGTGAATATACGAAGAATCAATGGTGAAATCGCGAGAAATCGCAAGAATTTCAACCAGAAAACAAAGAAGAAAGCAATGAATCGCAACAGAAAGAGGGAAAAAATGGTTAGGATCGAAAAACGGTTAGGTTCAGAACCACTCTCAAAGAGAGGGCTCTGATACCATATTATGAAACAATAGAAATGAGAAAAGAATCTTCATTATTGTGTAATATAGGGAGTACAATCAATATACATAGCTAATCTAATTGTACTACACTACACTAACTGTACTACACTCAAAGGAAGTACAATACAAATGAAATATGAAGATTACTTGCATTGCAAGTTATTGTCTTTAGTGTTGTTTCTATCATCTATTTGTATAGTGTGTGATATGTAGATCATGTTATCATGTTTGAATTCCCTTTAAATTTTATCGAATACCTCCATCGCACAGGTAAAACTACTCGTATGGATGCAAAAGGGAAAATAACAAGTTTGATTACTAAAAAGGACTATAGCTTGGCAACCAAAATAGAGGAGGCAATAAAAAAGAAAGACAATTTGGAGGCTATCACAAAAGAAAGTGTATGAATGGATGTAACCAGGTTGGAATATTCAATGCCACACACTTATTGGGTTAATCGTGTTTCTTATGTAGGTTAAATTTATGGTGTTGGGAGGCATGGGATCGTGTATGTGTGGGTTATTCACGGTGGAAGAACATCTACAACATTCTTCAATGGCATAAAGGCAACTGCTATATTTTCCAAAGCAACCCATCTTTGCATTTTACTCGATGAGATCCAGGAGGTTGGTCTCTTGTTTATTGGAGAAGTCAACATGCATGGGAAGCTCTTTATCAAGATGAGAACTCGGGGTCGAGTTCTTCAGAGGTGGAGGAGACTGATGTAGGAGGGCTACCTTAGTAATTTTATAGTATTTTTACTTTAGCCTAATTTTAATAATTTTTGTTTTATTTTCTATTTTAGATTTTCGGCCCATTAGAGTTTTGTTATTTTCCTATTTAAGCTTAACATTTGTTGTCTAAGAGGTAACTTTTATTCATTCAATAATATTTTAGAAAGTTTTCTCAATTTCTGGTGGATTCCAGAATCCTATTTTCATAAGTTTGTTGCTTGCAAACTTGTTTCTTATTCAATCTAGATTTAACGTTTGTTAGCCTACGCTTCCGACTGCATCATTATCATATTGTAACTAACGTTTCATACATTAAAAATCACAATTCAGAGTAACAAACTTTCGCTCTCATATTCTCTCTCTTTCTTTACCATCTTCTTCATCACATGATAGTTTCTCAAACTCTATTACCTTAATGTTAATTGCTTTCATAAAAATATTTAGTATTTGTTTTAAAATGGACTGTATTGTAATACATTTTGAATTACTTACGGAGAAGTAGTCTTTTAAAAAAAATATTGTAATTGATTTCATTCATTTTATATTTTTAAATTGAAAACAAAGTCATCTCAAGGCTTTTTTTTTATCAATTTTAATTTTGAAAATAGCATAATATGAGGTATTTTTATCTCACAAAGTAAAAGATCATTTCTTATCAAGGGAAATTTCAAAATTATTTAGAGGCCTAAAAACAATTATCTTAGTGGCATTACCTTGCTAACACAACTGTGATATAAAATTTGAGAGTTTGTATCGGGCAAATAAAGTACTTGAAGGTAAGTATAAAATGTCAAAAAAATTGTTTTGAAGAATGAAGACTTCTTATTAAGTTATGTCATTTTACACTCATGAGAAGGTATCATCATGGAGACCGCCTGCAGGTAATTTTTTCGGTTGATCATATGTTTATTGTGCCACAAAAATGATAGTGTGTCTTTTCACGCAAATGTGAGTATAAGTTCATAGTTCATACATACATATATAACGTTTATTGCGCCACAAAATTCACAAGTATTACCTTTAGAAAAATGCCACAAAGTTCATAGTTCATGATATAAATTTATTGTTATTATTTTCTTAGGATGTGCTATTCTCACACGGATCTACAAGGACAAAGACAGAAAAAACATCATGGAGAGTATAAATGGAGCAATTTGGGTTAAGTGAGGACCTCCCTTGACATCCCTACCTTGAATTATCTTTACTATATTATGTTTTCTTATAAAAAAATAAAAATAATGGTAACGTATCATATTTTGCCTTCATGAGAAACAATAAAATGAATGCAAGCAATGTGGCTGAACAGCTGTATCCGCGTAATAAGAATAGAAAATAGCAAAGGGTCCACGAATCCATACCCTTCATTGTGGATGCTAGAGTAGAGAGCATGTTATAGGAACTCGTTCACAAGTTATTATTTTACTAAATTTTACATACATACAAATATTTCAATTTAGTATTTCAACTAACTATATCTTCATCTTTGATATGAGCATGGGTCCTGTGAAAAATGCTAAAGACTACTTGTGTTTTGTCCCGGCCTGCTTTTTTCTTGTTTGTTGTGCTTTATCCAATACCAATAGTGTATCTTCTCTCTGTTTCGATATTTTTCACAAAAATAATATGTTATATTATTATATATGTTTAGATATGTAGCACAATAGAATAAAGCATAATGGATGAAAGGAATTATTTTATGTTGGGAGTGAATGAACAAAATCATTAGATCTATATAGATGTTAAAAGATGCTGCATTCTTTTCCAAGTGGGGTTTCTTCTTCTTTACATTGCATTAAGGCCGTCATGACAAAAGGTTTATTTATTTCTTGTACAAAGTTACTAGAATACAAATGATATAAGGAAATGTTAACTTGTGCCCTCAAGGGCACATGTTAAGGAACTTATGAAAAAAATATACGTATAAAAAGTCGTGTATTCAACTTCTTAAAAGTTAAAATATTATATTTTCTAAAGCAAAGTTGTTCTTTTTGGGTTGCTTAACATATGCTATTAGAGCACAAGTTAACATGACCCAATGATATATTAAACTAAACTGACAAACCTATTACTCCACGACCCAAACTGCTTAGCAATAAGCTCAACCAAAAGCTCCCACATCTCTAGCCTTATTGGATTCACCCCTACACGTAAACCAAGGTACTTGAAAGGAATAGGCCCTATTTTGGAGCGGAGAAAGCTCTCAACCATGATATTGATCTTGGTGAAATTAACCCTAAGGCCAAACACAAGACCAAAACATCGAATGATGGTTTTTATGGTCCATAGATTTGCCACAGAGGATTCGCAGATGAAAATAGTATCATCAACATACTAGAGGTAGAACATAGAAAACAAGTTTGCCCCAACCTTGAACCCTGAGAACTCTCCCAGCTCCGTTGCCTTACAACAGACACACTCAAACCCTCAACCATCAGAAAGGAAAAGGAACGAGGCTAAAAGTTCACCCTGTTTGAGGCCTTTTTGAATGTTTATCTCTTGTGTTGGACAACCATTGACCAAATCCAATAGTCTACATGAGAACACACAAGATCGAATCCAGGATCTCCACTTAACATCAAACCCTAACCTCCAAATTATCATATAGTCTAAAAAGCCCCCAACTAACTGAATCATAGACATTTTCAAAGTCAACCTTAAAAATAAGACAATCCCGCTTGGACTTCATGTCCAAACCAATGACTTTATTAACCACCGCCAAACCGTCAACTAGATGCCTTTCCTTAATAAATGTAGACAAGTTAGCTGAGATAATTTTTCCATTACCTTCGCCAGCTCCCAAGCAACACTTTTGCCAACCAACTTATAGGGTACCTTAAAGCGATATCGGACGGAACTCACGTAGGTGAAGTGGGGACTCCACTTTGGTAATAAGAGGAGTGAAGTAGGAGGAGAAACTCCGCGGAAGACTAACATTAAAGTAAAACTGGTTAAATAAAATCCCAACCTTAGAACGGATAAGGGACCATAATCTTTTGTAGAAGAAAAAATTAAAATCATCTGGTCTTAGGCTCCTGTCACCATCTGAACTCTTTATCACAACCTCGATTTCCTCAGGTGCAAAAGCCCCCACTAGATCTAAGTTATCGACTTATGAGATATGATTAAACTCGATTCCAACTAACGTCGATCTATCTTGGATCGAGTCTGTGAACTGGTTAGAAAATTAGTCATTTTATATTCAAGTTATTTAATTCATGTCAATTTGGCCATTCGACCAATTTCACCCTTAAACACTTGAATTTATTTTATATATGTTTTCAAAGCTACGCTAGTAACATTGAGCCTGCATTTTATATATGTTTTCAAAACTATCCTAGTAACATGTCACATCAATTACATGTTGTCATGTCAATTAATAAATACAAAAATACATGAGTTGTCGTCTCTATTATTTGATGTAGCAACATATCATTAGACACATGTTTAAAATAATTATACATTGATAAAACATATTAATTAAATTCTTTTTGTAATTAAGTCATTTCATTATGGTATAACTAAAAGTTAGGCTAACAAGGTGTAATAAAAAGAACTTAATTAAAAAATATATTAGTTTGAGGTTTGACTACACTTTTTTTTAATTTAACAATTCTTAAATATTTTACACATATATCGGATACTTATAATCCTTTTGTACCAAAAACTTATAATCCTTTTACACGTGTCATCTTGCCACCTTCACCAAGTATAAAGAAACTTATTTATTTTTTATTAGAAAAAGAAAATTAGATGTGATTTTAAAAAATTATTCTTTAATAATGACATTAGAAATTAAAGAAGCTTCAGAGGGGATATGCAGGAATTCAGGATTTTTAAAGCTTTTAAAGTAAACATTAAACCCCCGAGGTCCCCATCATCAAAGAAGTGATTTGGACACCTCCACTGACAAGTTGGATTAAAGCAAATACGGATGGAGCAACTACAAAGAACCCTAATAGAGAACCTGCAGGAGGAATCTTTAGAAACTCTGATAGTTTATGTGTTGGATGCTTTACTTAGTATCTGGGGGGAGCAAAATGCACTATATGCTGAATTAGTAGCTGCTATGATGGCTATTGAGATTGCTCACATCAATGGTTTCTCAAATTTTTGGTTGGAAGCAGACTCACAATTGGTCATTTTAGCTTTCAAATCTTTTTCTATTGTTCCTTGGGTTTTAAGAAATAGGTGGCTCGATTGTCTGGTTAGGATTATGCAGATGAGTTTTTTGGTGTCTCATATATATAGAGAGGGCAATGCTTGTGCTGGCAGTCTTGCTAATGTTGGTCTTGCATTAACCTCTTCTGACTTGTTTTGGTCCGAGGGCTTACCTGACTCCATTAGAGGAGAGTACAATAGGAACAGGTTGGGTATGCCCAACTTTAGATTCACTACCTTTTGAAAAGGTTTTGGTATAATCCCCATTTTCTTCTTTGTACTCTTTTTTTGTTCATCTAATGGATAGTTGCTTTAAAAAAAAAAA
>Ga0099826_10004053_pt1 | contig 10164 bp, 9 predicted proteins | sample Mtrugardesep15_FD_76830 | JGI IMG/M metagenome (GOLD analysis project Ga0099826, IMG submission 76830) | Root nodule microbial communities of legume samples collected from California, USA - M. trunc garden sep15 | ecosystem: Host-associated > Plants > Roots > Nodule | place: USA: California...
ACTTATTTATGTTTCTGTTTTTGTTACATTATATTTATGTCTTCACCACATAGTAAATAGAACACAACAGAAAAAACAAAATAACACAAACTGACCCACCAATGAAAATTTGTTCAAAACAAGAACATGAATCCAAAGTTTGAAACTTTTAATGCTTCAAAGTAGTTTTAGTAGCAAAAAAAAGTAAAGGGTTGTTTTTATTTTTGTGATATATAAGTATTTTATTTTTTTTTGTGTGTGTGTGTGTGTGTTGAGTTGAAGAAATGAAGAAGAGTGAGAGTGGTGGATATGTGAGAGCAGATCAAATAGATCTGAAGAGTTTAGATGAACAATTACAAAGGCATCTTAGTAGAGCATGGACTATGGAGAAGAAGAATAAGGAGAAAGAAGATGAAGGTGGTGAAGTCGAAGTTGGAAGATCTTCTTCTAATAGTAATACAAGAAATAGACAAGAATGGGAGATTGATCCTTCTAAACTTATTATCAAAACTGTCATTGCTCGTGGTACTTTTGGTACTGTTCATCGTGGTGTTTATGATGGCATAGATGTTGCTGGTACTTCTCTTTCTTATTTTAGCATTGGTAGTTTTTTGTTTTGTTTCATTTTGTTTTCTTATCTCACATAACAAGAAGAACTGCACGGTTAAACGTGTTTGATTTGGAGCAATTCAGAGAAGTTTCTCAAAAAGCGTGCACTAGAGGAAAAAACATGCCGAAATGCTTGTGTTAGTTTGTGTAGTTAGTTGGCAATACTTAAAGTCGTCTGCACGATGTTACAAACTGTTGTGTAACTCTTTCTAGAAAGAGCATGCATACTTGTGTGTGTTTGTGTTAGTAACTCTGCTACACAAGATTTGATCACGAAGTTCGGTCAACTGTGTCTATGTCTCCGACTGCAGAGTGGTTGTTGTGCCATTCAATTATTCAAACTTAAGGTTTATAGGTTACAACTTGTGTTTAAATACTCGCTAGCTCGAGTGGCATGTCCACTTATCAAGAAACTATGAGTCATTACCCAATAGTGTGTGTTTTTCCATTCATTTCTTATACACTTTTGTTTAACATCATATACCTATATATGCAAGAGGCAAATTTGTTCACTTGGAGAAGCTACTTGTTGGTGTCCCCTCTTAATGAAATGTGTAGCAATTTTAAGCCAATCTAAATGCTAATATTCCATATAGACAAGTTTTTTTTGGCAGTCACGCAATGATTCTTGATATTGCAGAAAATCGCAGTCAAAGCAGACTCGGAGAGACATCAAAAACATTGATGTTGTTTCCCAAATTTGTATATAGACAAGTGATTCTTATAGAATTTTATGTAACTCACTCCTGTTCGTTATTTTTTCGAAAAAAAGATTCCTATTTGTTTGAGGTCTTATCTTGAAATGAAGTATAATAAAGGATTGAAGAGTTTGTTTGAATTAAAATTGATGTTTTAGAGTTAAATTTTGCAGTTTTCTCAACTATGTCAAGTACTTGTTATTGTGATTTTATTAGTCCATATTTTCTGCTCGTTTTCGATGTAAAATATAGTTAGACATGAGTCTATACTTTGCTGTCTTTTATTTCCTGGAGTTTCTTTAAAGAACCATGTAAGTTGATAGACTTCGGTTATTTTTATCGATCATGGACCACCGCAATTTTGGAACTTTGTAGATCAAAATTTAAAAATCATGTGATTCACAAGATTAAGTATCACTTGCCTTTTTTTCTCCTTCTTTTTTCTCTTTCTTAGAATTCACAAGAACCACTTGACTTTACAGTTGTGTCCATGAACTTCATTATTCTTCTTTCCTTTTTTGAACTTTCATGTGTTTTTGTTTATTGCTTATAGACACCTGATTAAAAATAAAAATAAAAATTGAAAATATTGACTTTTATTGACATGTCATTATGATGCCTCATACATTTCTGACTCAATAAATATTCATCAATAATACTAATTCCCTTTTTAAATTTTCATGTTTTTCATGATTTTCTAAACAGAACATTATTATCTTAAGGTTGATGGATGCTAAGCAACTTGTCTTTTCATTTTGTTTTTGCAGTTAAGCTCCTTGATTGGGGGGAAGAGGGCCATCGGTCAGACGCCGAAATAGCTTCATTGAGAGCGGCTTTTACCCAAGAAGTTGCCGTATGGCACAAGCTTGACCATCCTAACGTAACCAGGGTAATATTTCGGGTTTTTTCTTCGAGTTAAACAATCGTAGACAAAATTGCGCTTTGTATTTTTGAAGATATTGTTAATAGCGTACGGTGGCCGATTTATGTCCTTCATTTGCTAATATGAATCAAACATTTAAGGCGAAAAATATTGTGTGAAGTTCAGATTGTTCTGCACCTGGCAATGCTGCTTTGCTAGGTGATAGAAACGAAACGAAACTACAATAAGAGCTTGGTTAAATTCAATAATTAATAAGCAACAAACTAAACCATTTAACTCCTAAAATTAACGATAGACTTGAGATAAATAAAGATTAAAAACAATAAAAGCATGTATATGATGAAAGAGTCAGTTAACAATCCTTCATAGCATTCATGTGATATCATAACATGTGAATTGCTTGCAATGGCTGTTTTCTTAGGTTCAATCGTTCATGTTCGAGTTTTTCTTTTTCATGCCTAATGTCAAATCCATTCTGCAGTTTCTTGGTGCAACAATGGGAACATCAGATCTACAGATACAAACAGAAACCGGTCATATAGGAATGCCGAGTAATCTATGTTGTGTTGTTGTTGAGTATTGTCCTGGTGGTGCTTTGAAGTCGTATCTAATTAAAAACCGAAGAAGGAAGCTGGCTTTTAAAGTGGTTGTTCAACTAGCTCTTGACCTTGCAAGAGGGTCCAATCCATATGCCTAATCTATGTCATATAAGTTTAATTAACATGATAAATTTTCTTTCTATAATCCTAAAATTTTTTCATTTTCTTTACTTTATATAGGTTGAGTTATCTCCACATGAAGAAGATTGTCCACAGAGATGTTAAAACAGAAAACATGCTTCTAGACAAGACACGGACGTTGAAAATCGCTGATTTTGGTGTAGCTCGTATCGAAGCATCGAATCCTCATGACATGACTGGTGAAACTGGAACCCTTGGATACATGGCTCCTGAGGTACATGCATTTTTCATAGAAAGTATCACTCCTATGCATCAATATTGTCTGCGTTATTACTTAGCTCGACTTGCATAGTTCCTGTTTTGTTTGAATTGCTTCAGATCTTCGAGACTTTGTATATTATACTTACCTAAAGAAATATTTGCAGGTTCTAAATGGCAGTGCATACAATAGAAAATGCGACGTGTATAGTTTCGGCATATGTTTATGGGAGATATACTGCTGTGACATGCCATATCCTGACCTTAGTTTTTCAGAAGTAACATCAGCCGTTGTAAGACAGGTGAGTGAAATATATTAAGCGGATTTACCTTCTTAAATTAACACATGTTGGGAAAAATTGGAAAACTACACGGAAAACTATTAGGGTGTGTTTGTTTAAGAAAACGGGCCTTAGGCATTATACAAATACTATGACGTCTAAAGTTGAGTTTTGATTATCCAAAATGGCTGTTTTCACTGCAGAATCTAAGGCCAGAGATTCCGCGATGTTGTCCAAGCTCACTCGCAAATGTGATGAAAAGATGTTGGGATGCTAATCCTGATAAGAGACCGGAGATGGATGAAGTTGTCACCATGTTGGAAGCTATTGACACGTCAAAGGGTGGTGGTATGATCCCTCTTGATCAGCCACAGAGTTGTTTATGTTTCCGCAGGTATAGAGGACCTTGAAATATTTTTTACTATCAAGGAATGTTTTAAAAATCAGACCGCAGATCAAACCGGCGATAAGTAGTTTGTATTTTATCTCATTGTATTAAGAATAGAGAAGGAAGAATCAAGATGGAAAATACCAAAAAAAAGTGAGTGAAAGGCATAGTTAATGAAGAGCTCTACAATTACTTTGTTAGGCTATAATTTTTGTAAAGCTAATTTGTACTCCTCATTTTCATTCAAACCATTTTTATAATATGTTTCTCTATGTAAGTTGTAACACTTGATAGTAGTAGCATGGACTGTTCCAACACTAATATCAAGGTCCTCATGGTTCCATTTGATGTTATCTGTTTTTGATGAATATGAATCGAACTCGATACCTCAGAATCTACAACACGCACACACATTGTGCATCAACCATTGTGCTAGACCTGTTTTGGCTGGATTTGCTCATGCACATGAATATATGACCTATACTATAATATTTGAAATAAATATACAATTTGACCCTTAAAAGGTGGTTTATATTTGTGTTGCTTTGTTTTTTCTTTTTCAAGTCTTTGTTAAGAGATGTGATGACCGATGAAAGTAGACTTTACAAGGTTTAAACAATCCTTATCTCGAGTTAGTTTTTGAATTGAGTTAGGCTTAACTCCAAATTTCGTTTGTACGATCAAAAATAAAATAAGCATACATCGTTGACGAATTTTTGCATACATTTTCTGGTTGAAGCTCCTAACCTTAGGATGTGGAAAATGACATTAAGCAAAGAGAAAAGCTTCACCTAATATTTGAAATTGTAGATGAGAAAGGTATTGCATCTTTACAAAGAGAAAATTATATTCATATAAGCAAAGAGACATGTATATTCTTAGGACAAGATATTGGTTTTGGAGAGTGCATATCCACACCACAGCAAGATGCTTTCTTTTCTTTTTAGAATTTGTGAAAGTAAACCTTTAATATGCATGCATGTAACCATAAACATATTCTTTTTAATATAAAATAAAATTGGAGTGCAAAACCATTTAAGACATCCCAACATATACTAAATACTAACACTCATCTTAAATGAAACCTAAAACACTTACAAAAAAATGTGGTCAAGGTGTTTTTTTTATTTTTTGGCTTGAACCTCTAATTCTCGGGAGAAGTGAATCTAATAATCAAAAGTTTAATCGAGTGATAAGTATAGTCAAATGAGTAATATTATGGCCACGCTGGCAATCACGTACCAATTTTTTAATATTTTCATTACATTTTTTAAGACTTGGCATTTGGCTTTTGATCTTGTGCTTACTTGGTAATAATGAACTATATTGCATGGATGCAGGTACGGTACTAAAATTGGATTTGAATACAAGACACAAGATTTTTTCAAAAACTAAGATATGATTGCATGAAATAATGTAAAATCTATAATCGGTAAGCATCAACAACAATCATTTGTGTGTGACTTTAAGTAGTTACCATTGAAGTCAAACAATTGTTTACCAACAGACGATTATGATTACTTGACAGTGTAAAAAACGATTATGATTGACAACGTAAACACACCGATGGTGTATATAAATTAAATTCTAAGCAAAACATAACTTTATAACGTTTTTGTAAAAAACAATTATGATTGACAATGTAAGAAAAATTACACTGATAGTAGATATTATGTCTTCTCATATGAATAGCTCTAGTACATGAACGAACTACATACAATTTCCTCACAAAACAGTCACAATTTCATCGATGAATTGATTGAATAATAGCTACAAGCCTTAAAAAATATAATACATCTCAACCTGCTTAACTGAATGCTAGATTCTGGATGTAAAAATCTGCTTCTCCGGTAACCGTTGAAGGTCGAACTTTGCGTCAATCGAATACTCATGTGCAGTATTTAATAGCCGGAAAACATAAAGATCCTTAACCAGCAATCTTGTAGCTGGGATTCACCAAATTATCCAAACCAGAAACAACTTGAATAGATTCTATGACATCACCAACCTTAAGGTCTGCTAAGAAATCTTCATTTTCTGTTACATAGCCAAAAACTGCATATCTACCATCCAATATATTGGCATTGCTAGGAGTTAGCTCACTTTCTTTCAATAGCCAAAATACTTGGCTAGAGCCAGAGTTGTCCTCAAATTCCTACACAACAACATAAAGGGAGTCCGTTAATGTTTGTTCGAGATGAAAGAAAGAAAGAAAAATGATTAGCATGCGTAAAGAAAGCCATGTCAAAGAATAGACTCTTACATCTCTTGCCATCGCCATTGTTCCGAATGCATTAAACGGAAGCTTTGTTTGAGCCTTGTATAGACCAAGCTCCTGTCCAAACAAGACAGAGGGTTCAAAAATTATAAAACAAAGTTCAACATGTAATAAAGTGAAACTTCATGCAAGAAACTGATGTTGCTTGAAACAAACAAGAATTCATCGAAAAGATATCAGTCTTGCAAGTCATAGGGTTATGTAATCTTCATGGTATATATGCATTACCTCTAGAGTTTCTCCATAAACAGGTGCCTTTTCTCCCTCTACCATAATTTCTAAAGGTATAGTCCTTGTTTTCTCTGTACTTGGATCAATAAAACCTTCCGCAGGACCTTCAGGGTCACCGGTTTGGACAACAAACCCATCCGCTGCAACAAAAAATGAAAACAAAACAAAAAAAGTATCGATAATCTTGTTTAATTACTTGATAATGATATAAATGAATGTATGGAATATTTCAGGTCATTTTCTGCATTGGTGACTTTGTGTAGATAAACTACAGTACCTATTAAGGACCTATTTGGATTGGCTTATTTGAGCTTATAAGCTGCTATAAATACTTGTGAAACTGTTTAGAAGAGCTAACAGAAACAGTTTATGACATGCTCATAAGTTGTTTTCCGCTTATGTTCATCATTTCTCCAATATAGCTCATGAAAACAAGTTATAACTTATATAAAAAAGGTTAACTTTACTTCTTTCTTTATATATAGAAATAGCTTACATAAGCACTTATACGGAAAACCAACTACAACTATAAAGGCAACCAAAAGAGAGAAAAATAAATGTCTTCGAAAGATCAGATTTTTTACCTCTCTGGATCTCCATGCCATCATAAAAGTGTCTTTCTACCAAGTCAACAAAATTGCCGGCAGTTACAGGGGCATTATAACCATCAAGAACTATGTGGAAAACACATTCTTCCACGTTTGGATTGTCTTTAATCTTGACCTTCATATCTACAGCTGCTCTCCCTTTCAATAAAGGCATATTTTGATATTCCTCAGGCACTTCATATGGAAATCCATCAACCATGTCTTCTTCAACACTGCAGAAATGCAATGCCCCAGGAACATCTCAGCTGCAGTCAATGAAAGGTTCTATATGAGAAAAATCTTTCTCGACAAGAGTAATTTTCCAAGTCCACCTCAATCTTCTATTGTTAGAAGGAGGATCGTTGTTTTTGTCGGTTCGTTAGACCAGTGATCCAGAGACCACAAACAAATCATGTTGTCAAAATGAGTGTTTTTCATCGGCTGATTGACTAAACGTGGTCGCTAGGTGCATAGTAAGTCTGACATTGAGATTTTAGGTGTAGTTGGTTATATAACGAGAACAACTCAACTAGTGATCCAGTGATTCGGCCAATAGTCTAGCCCATTGACTAGGTAGATGTTTAGTCAAGGTTTAGGGATGGCCTAATAGGTTTACGCTAATGCTAATAGTTCATTTAATGACTATAGTACTCTTGATAGATTAAAACAAATGCTTATAGTACAAACCCGTCCCCTATTTCTTTGGAAAAATAAAGGCTTCTTATTCTCACTGAGAACTTCGATGGAAGGATAGGGTATTTATGCGATTCATGCAGGTGATTTAGCAATTAAGATACTCACCCTCCAACATATTGAAGAAGTTCTTTCTGTTTTGGTGCCACGGCGACTCGATTCCTATCTTGTAGTATCAGTTCAAACTCATCGATACCAGCTTCCAGCTTATTAAGCAGTTCAATTCCATGTTCTTTCTTTGATTCAGCTAAACCTGATATAATTAATGTCTTACCTTGCTTGAGAGCTCGAGATGCCTGTCTCACATTCTACAACCCAACGTAAAATACTCAGTTTCTATAGTTATAAAAAGAAAGAAAAAAATACACATGGAAGATCATATGCAATGCTTATTAAGGAGACACAACAGTCGTTTTACAACTGTCTCTGAAGGGACTTGAACTTGTCCCTTGAGATTACTAGGTCAAACTCTTACCATCGAGCTGACATCTCATGTACGCACTACGCAGTAAGCATAGGAAATGTAAAACTTTTGGACAACAGAATAAGAATCTTACTCTTTCGACAGAGTCGAGTGCCTTGACTCCAGAAATCTTGAGACTATCAGTAATATCTTCAAGAGGTTTTTGCACTTCTCTAATCGCCTTATTGTCAATAGGAAGACCATATCTCAACAATGCCCCAGGGTCCTTAATTGGCGGTCCAGATATCAATACAGACAGATCAGGTAACACGGGGTTAGCTGCATGTGCATCGTTAGGCAACCCTAACGCAGGAACTCCTGTTATTAACCCGACCGCAAGTGCCAAAGATATCGCGCATTGCTTTAAGCAAAATGACTTTCCTTTCTGCACCAAAATTTAACACAATAAGCTTTGTGACTCGAATCATACATAAAGGTAATCTCAAGTCTGATTATAAACATAAGAAGACAATATTAAGAGTAACAATCAAGTACATGAAATGTGTAAAGTTCATTAAATTTATGGTAATGATCATTGTACAACTATTTCCAAGTATATTTTAACTCTGTCACTTAAAGTTACAAAGTTGAGCTCGTACCACTGAGTTAAGCCAACACGTTATGGACAACTAACAACTTAGAAAATAGACAATGTAGCTATTCAGCGTTTATTACCAGTACTAAATATCGCATTTATAATAAGTATGTCATAAAATAATTGCAACTTTAGAATATCAATGAAGCATCGACTATTTTTCCCACTAATATACCCTTAGTTAGTATTGTATATTAATTCATCTAATGACTCCACTAACTACAGTTAATAGGCGTGTTTTAGTAATTGAAATTCATTTAATCATTTTTTTACTGAAGAAATTCGTCTAATCATTAAAATCAACGCAACTAATCATATTCTCAAGAACGAGTGCAATTCAAATGAGACACTTATATTGAGACGGATTCGAAGTATTAGTTTGCTTACAATGCTTTCAAATCTAGTGATAAAGGCAAATAAATTCAATGTTGAGAATTACTGCATGATACAAAAATTAAGAATTACAAAATCAAATGTATTCTTGAAAAGAAAAAAAAAATGTTCAGAATCAGTTGCATAATCTTCATACAAAAGAAACAACATCATACATTAAAAAAGAAAGAATTTTTAAGAAACTTACATGTTTATGATCAAATTGAGAATGATGGGTTGGTGGAGTTTGATAAGAGCAACGAGTAGTGAAACTTCTACTAAATCCTCCAACATTGGTATTCAAAAATGGATAATTAAGACTCTTAGAGTGATTATTGGAGTGAAACAAAATTGGGGTAGTTGCAAAGTTGGAACAGTAGTGACGAGGAATGATAGATGATGCCATTGAAGTGTAAGATGTTAGAACATAGATAGATAAGGTTTTGTTTTGAACAAAGTTTGAGGTTTATGTTTTGTTTTGTAAAAAGAGGATGTAACAAACAACATTGGTGGGAATGTCTTCATCCATTCATCTTGATACTCTAGATAAGATAACATAACGTTGGGCCCACATGATAATAATGGTTATATGTCCACAAATGATATCGATCTTGTTAGGTCGGACACTCGTTTGAACTCTCACTCTTTGATTTATGTGAGGATTTAATGATTATTGTTATTTTGTAAATTTAAAAAAGTTAGATATATAAGTCAATTTTATTATTTTATGATAACACTAAATTTAATTAATTTTGTTTCCATGTGTTCTCTTCAAGAGGTAATTTTGTTTATGATAGATTTTTAACTCGTGCAATGTATGGGTCTTCTCGACTATAATAGAGACCAATAAATAATCTTTAGCCCGTAAGATCATGGGTCGATCAATATACGCAAATTAGATTATTAGAGATACAATATTACAATACAATGTTGCATGGAAGTTTAGAGCCAAAATTTTAGTATAGAGTTGTTGCAAACCTAATAAGAGATTAGTGGAGGGAAAAAAAATTAGGTTAAAACTTAACAAAATTAATAAATAAGGATTTTTGCTTTGAAAAATATTCACGGTTATTAGAGAGAAATGAAAAACATATATGATGCAAATTTAGAGCAAAAATTTTAGGATAGAGTTGTTGCAAACCTAATAAGGGATTAGTGGAGGAAAAAAA
>Ga0099826_10004054_pt1 | contig 10164 bp, 4 predicted proteins | sample Mtrugardesep15_FD_76830 | JGI IMG/M metagenome (GOLD analysis project Ga0099826, IMG submission 76830) | Root nodule microbial communities of legume samples collected from California, USA - M. trunc garden sep15 | ecosystem: Host-associated > Plants > Roots > Nodule | place: USA: California...
TATGTTTTGAATAAGAGGGGAGGGGAATGTATATTTTAACATAAGAGGGGAGGGGAGTGTAATTCAAGCATCTTTGAGGGGAGGGGAGTGTAATTTACTCTATATTTTAACATAAGAGGGGAGTGGGGTGTAATTCAAGCATCTTTCAAGGGAGGTGGGGGAAGTATGTATTTTAACATATGATAATATATAATAATCTAATTTAGAAAAAAAAAATCTAATTGATGTCCGAAAAAATAAAGTTTTGGATTTTTTTTTCGGACCCAAGCTTAAATTGTAGAAAAATAAAAATTTGACACAAAAAACCGTAAAGAAAAAAGAAGAACAATTAAAATGTGGAAATAAAATATCTCATTAAATTTTTTTATTGAAATGATAAAAGCACATTAATTGAACATGGGGTGAAGATGCAAATAACAAATTCTATGTAAAAAATCTTTCCATATTTGATTTAGTTAATAGAGTACACATTATTAAATTTGATTGGTTGATTTCATGAAGGGTAAATACCCCCAAATTATGAGAGGGTAACTTAGGTCTCACCATAATTTAGTGATTATGGGTAATGATCCTTTTTGACTTATTGTTCATATTATACTTTTATATTTTATATAAAAATAAATAAATAATTTGTTTAATACTCCAAAATTTGATCATATGAGACTTTATGTTACTGACTTACTATTTGAATCTAGGTGGAATATTCTGTAGCTACTATATTTTGAGTTAAAGTGTTAGTTTGTTATGTTTCTTTAACCGAAATACACATTTAGTTTCATATATATTCATTTGATTATTTAGCTGTTAGTTCTCTTAGGCAAGCATATAATAATTAAATAATGAGAGTCTTAAGTTTAGAATCAAGATTAAAATTGTGAACCAATAGGCTACAAACTATCTTGACCTAAAATTGAATTGAGATGCAAGGACAGTTGTTAATTTCCATGATGTATCTACAACTTTAGTAAAATATCTTCCAGTAAGATCTTTTTCTGATCTTTTATTAAGCATAAAGATTAAAGTGGAAAGCTGGAAGATACAAATAAGGTGGGATCCTTCATCAAAACAGAGAAAATATTGATACGACTGATATTTTCAAGATTATAGTTGAATTTTGAATATGTCGGTTGTAGGAACATTTTCTTTGTCTTTTGATGAAAGATTCTTCCTTATTGTATGTTGCTGATTTCTGCTTTATTCATAAATTATAATCATAAAATATGATCACACGAATGCATTTTATTGGAAGTTCTTTCACTATAGTATTGGATGTATATTAATTGTCATGAATTATCAACAAATTTTATTGGAAATCTCTGATCTTTTCCAAATTTGAAAGCTTGGATCACCTGCTTTGATTTTCTGTTGCTCATTGTTGTTATATTAGTGACTATAATAGTTGAAGGGAGGCCGAATTTCAAATGACTCCAGAAGGTTAATGTGTATGATAGGTTGTTCACAAACAATCAACTTTGCAGCTGATCCCAACAGTGACAGGTTCCCTGCTATATTGTTGACCCAAGCCAATATATGAGCCATGCCCTTTTCTCATCTTCTTTGAAAATTGCAGCAGCTGAGGTTGCGACTCTTTCTCCAAGCATTAGCATTGGAATAATGTAAACACAAGGTCTTCCCCAACTTATAAACATACATATTCTAAGAAATCGTGGTAAGGACTAACACAACCCCACAAAACCGGCTTATGAGGTGAGGATTGCCCCCACTTATAAACATATTGTTAGGTCATCTCTTATCCGATGTGAAACTCATTTAACATATCTATTTACAATGCTTTTGCCACTTGAATTTGAAAATAGAAGATATTTAAACCCTACAATAATTTCTACAATCAAGTATAGGGAGCTAAGGTGCTTGTCTAGCTCTAATATATGATGAAGCAGCATCCTCCCAACATTAGTAAAAGAGTTACCAAGTATGATTTTTTTTTTTTACTCTTGCTAGCAGGGTCGTCCATTGAGGGGTGCAAACAGCTATACCAAGTTGGGTCTCTTAATTTTTTGGAGCTGGATTTATGTTTTATAAATATATAATGAATATAAAAAAGGAATATATATACAAATAATGTTTTGATTATGTCCTCGTGGTAAGACGTGATGCAAGTAGTCTTGCGGTCATGGGTTCAACTCCCAGGATTTAGGGAATTAAATCCTAAAAGTTGAACTTACGACACAATGTTAGTTGTGTTAAGTCCTATCATTAGGTCATGTGTACGTATTTTTTGCAACCATTTTTTTTTTACTTTCATGATATACAAAATATTGATAATAAAAAATTTGGGCCCCTTCCCTCAAAAAAAATAAAAAATATTTGGGTCCCAAATATTTGGAGGCCCGGTTCAGCTTAATATAGTTGTTTGCAACCCCCAAAAGATGGCATTGCTCCCTTGAAATCTCATCATCTTTATCCATGAAAATTGCAATGTGATCTTGATCTTCCTTATCTGAATTATTATTAGAATTTGCATCTTTATACAATTCTTTTTTGGTAACAATCATTTTCATAGAACACATTAAAATTATTTTCTCCCCTCTTAGTACACTTAAGTTTCGGAAAATAATACTATCATTACAAGTTCAAGTTGTTTTGTAATCTCCGAATATGATTTATACCGGGAACCTAATAAATCATGAGAGATTTGTTTTTATTTGGGCTTATCAAACGGATAAATCCTTAAGCATAGTGATTATGTCACAACCTTAGGTATTGAGTAATTGATTATTATTTTGCAGGTCTTCTTAATTTATTTTAGAGATGTTACATCAGTGGTCAATTCTGCAGGCAACAATCTTCCTAACCGATATGTTTACTTGATCTCTATCATATAAGCTTATTTCCGGAATAATAACTCTGAATATTACCATAAGCATTGCACCTAAAAGGGATCATGCTGTTCTGCCAATTGGTAGAAATGGAACTGCTGGAAAAACTTTTAATATCCAGAAAATGGCAAATGCTGTTGAACCTAAAACAACTTTGGAATTGGAGCTAGTGCCATTTTTTATTCAACAACCAAGTCTTAACTCCAATCAAAGATCAAAAACTCCTCCTTTAGTCCGTTAAGAGTACCACGAAATTTTTTACTTGTTTATGATATGATTATAAATTTGTAAAAAAATAAAATTAGAAAAAAACTTCAACCACTTGTTTTTGCAGAAATTCAATCTCTACACTCTTCTAAGAGTATCAAACCAACTCAGAAAACCTAGAAATAATATTTTCAGTTAAATCAATAAAAATATTTATTTAGAAAGAAAGCAAAGAAAAAAAGATATGCAATCTTTTATTTCAATTTTATGGTATAGTAAACTTGGTTGTGGAAAATATTAGCAAAGATAATATCATCTTAAATAAGATATGAAAAGAAAATATAAATTAACTAAAAATAAGGAAAATAAAAACTAGTCTAATTTGAACTAAAACGAAAAAAATTTTAACCCAAGAGCTAGGGAAAATAAAAACTAACCAAATCTAAAAAGATATACTACCTAAAAAGATAAAACAAACTAAACAAACTTTCTATTACTAATAAAAAAAAAACGCTACTATATTATGTATGCTTGGCGTGGTGGAAAGACAACATGCCATTCTCGTTGTGGACATGTGTTCGAATCCTCCAACCCTATTTATCTACCAAAAAAAAAAAACGCTACTCTAACAAATTAGAAGATAAAAGTCGAAAATTAGAACCAATAAAAGAAAAACTTACCTTGACTTACCCGGACCTAATCCTAATTTTAAATAAGTTTCATTGAGAACCAACTACGGATAAATCTTCAAGAGAACCAACTACGGATTCCCAGTTTTAAAAGCATTAAGAACATGCAAGGACAAGCTAAATCAGACACGATACAAAAATCATAACTGAATAAAAACTTTATTAATAGAATCCAACGAATAATAAAGGGTTCATCTTAGAACCCTAATCAAGAGATTTAATTTTTCATGGCAACATACATCATTACAAAAAAAACATACCCTAGAGATAACAAGAGGAGGAAGAAATCCTGACTTGAAACTCCGATGTTTAACTCTTGCCTTGACCCACTAGTTTTCTAAATGAAAAATAATGTGTACAAGGGTCTTTATTTATAACATATGATTACTTATGGTTTAAGAGAAGAAAACTGGGCTTTTTGTACCGATCCAACTTGGAAAACAAGAAAACTGCCGTTTCTAGATGCAGCTAGGCGCAGGGCTCATAGGATTGGACGCAGGGCACCTGAGGCACAAGGGGGCATGTACCAGGCGCATGCGGCAGCCCCTCCTGCAGAAATTCTTGTGTTTTCGTCCTGTTTTCGATCGTTCTTCCGTCTGGAAACACTTAGGAACTTGAAATGGATTTTCTTCACTTTGAATTGTCTTCAAAAACCTTCTAAGAACCATTAAACTTCATCCTTATATCCTTGATCCTTCAAGTGGTGTCTTGATTTGTCGATTTACAAGATTTCTCACTACAAAACATTGAAAACACCTATGGAGATGCATGATTTAGGATAAAAGTGAATTACAACGACTCGAGTGGAAACAATAGAATATGTCCCTCAAAATATTGGCAAATCCTCTAACTCTCAACTTATTTGTCTTCAAATATAATGAAAAGTACTAAAAACATAGCCAAAAATGTCATATGATGCACCGCCATCATTTATCACCTTCAAAACTCACCAATCATTGACAATTTCTACCACATACGAGTGAAAACATGACCAAAACTTTTAGTCTCATTCATCAGTTCTTCTAACAAAGACCATAACTTTACTATGCTCCAACATCTTGAACTATCTCCACAAACAATAAATAAATGCCCATTGTACTTTGTATTGGATTATCAAATTACACAATTAGAGGTACACCATACACACTACTCCTTTACAATTCAATCTTTGTCTATTAGATAGACAATCCTTTTCAAGGTGCCGCATGAAATGATTAACCTTTGGAGAAGTCAGTAGAGACCACAACTTATTCCAACCACGCTTTACTTTTCAATCATTTATAATAATCAAACACATCTACAAATAAACACCTTTTTATATCTAACCTTCAACTGATTGCATCATTTTGCACGTGATCAAATAAAGGAATTTTAAGAATTTGACCAACATCCTTCCAATTGAATTATTCCTAATCAATGGTTCATTCTAGGATCCATCTTGAGGATCAATTAAATTACTTACAGTAGCAGCCGCTGCATGTTGAATTATTGGAGTTGATATAATCGAATTCGCCACATTGCAGAGCCAAGGAGAATGCCAAATCGGAATACTTGAACCATAACCAATTCTCCACCTATAACCTGTTTTCAACAATATTTAAGAGGTCATATTCCACGACAAACAAACATAGGATTATGTCCCATGGACACTCCTATAAAATCCCCATTCGAAAAGTATTTAGCTTTGAAAATTCGAGAAACCATAGCGAGTTTTTTATTTTCATCCCTGTATTTTTTTTTTCTTTTTCTAAAACAACCCTTGAAAGATCCAATTCATTTGAAGTTGGTCCATGACCTAATTTTTGTTTAAAAAAAAAAGTTGATGTGTAAAACAGAGCCTAGCGTGTTACATGCTGATGTGGCAAAAAATTATAATAAATCGGAGGACCAAAACAAAACAAAAAGTCATAAATTGAAGGGCCAAAATAAAACAAAAAAGTCATAAATCGGAGCACCAAAACTAAACAAAGTCAACACTTCGAAATTTCTTAGATCCCTCATCTTTTTCTTTAGGGTTAAATATGTTTTTAGCCCCTAGAAAATCAGGAGTTTTTAAGTTTAATCCTATAAAATTTTAATGATAATCATAAATTTGGAGATTTGTGAAATGCTAAATTTAATCATTAATTATTTCTTATATGTCGCTAGAAATATAGCTCACGAATACTTCACGAAAATTATTTGCCAATCATGTGCCATTTTTTTTACGTTCATGTGCCGTTCTTTAAAGTTTAGATATAATAATAAATAATCCTTTCCTAAAGATATCACAAAATAAAAGAATTGAACCGCCAATGCTCACAAATATCATCTGGATATAATTCCAAAAATGGACAGGTGTTAAAACACACACAACACCGAATGTTCCATAACAGGTAGGAAGCTAGCATGAAGGGTTGTGTAAGAAGATACCAATGGGTGAAAAAAAACACATAGAAAACGCAAGTGACAGTCAAATATTGTATATCGCGATGCATTCGTGAGAGTAATGTTCGCGATATATAGTATTTTCCTTATTTCTTTCCTTGAATAAGAGATTTAATCATTAAATTTATCTGCTTTTGTGTATATCTATATGATTTATTAAAAAAAAATGTATATCTATATGTGAATTCAGTGATTATGGGTAATGGTTTCATATACACTCATTTGATTATTTAGTTGTTGGTGTTCTTAGGCATACACATAATAATTAAATAATGTGAGTCTTGAGTTTGGAATTAAGATTTAATTTGTGTACCAGTAGCTACGAATTATCTTGACCTAAAATTGGATTGATGATAATTTCCATGACAAATAGAACGTCTATAAAACTATAGTGGAATATCTTCCAGTAAAATATACTTGTGAATCATTGGTTGGCATTAGAGTCAACGTAAAAATTTGTAACATACAATCAAGAAGGATTAGTTCATAAACAAGTAAATGTTGTTACAACTAACATTTTCAAAATTATTGTTGAATTTTGAAAATGTCAGTTGTACTAACATTTTGTTTGTTTTGATGAAATAATTCTTGTTGATTGTACCTTGTGGATTTCCGCCTTATTCCTAATGCCAAAAAATGATCACAACTATATTTTATTGAGAGATCTTTTACGATAGTATTGGAATGTATTATATTTGTCATGGAAATTATCAAGCTGTTGGAATTGGTTGAAATCAAACAACATAGAGTGTTTGGATGTTTGATCACAAAAAGTCTTTCACTATAGTATTGGTATTTGAACAAGACATCGATCTATCATGGACCAAAACTTCTTATTAGAACCAAGCTATGCATATCCGTCGGCCAAAGGAAAAATTAGGCCTCCGATTTTTTAAATTTGAAATCACATACGTATTTGATACAAATGCTCAAAACAGAAAACTCGGTACTCATTTACATATATGTATATTTTCACATATACCCTTTAACTTGTATATCAAGAAATCGATTTTTCTTGTATGTAAATATCTACAACAGGACCCTTTTGGAGTTCAACAACAAATTTTTATCATCTTATGAGTGTCAAACCAATAGCAGTGACTATAATAGTTGAAGGGAGGCCAAATTTCAAATGACTCCAGAAGGTTAATGTGTATGATAGGTTCGGAGCTCGCCGAGCTTGTTCACAAACTATCAAGTTTGCAGCTGATCCCAACAGTGACAGGTTTCCTGCTATAGTGCTGACCCAAGCCAATATGAGCCATGCCCTTTTCTCGTCTTCTTGGGAAATTGCAGCTGCTGAGGCTGCAACTCTTGCTCCAAGCAATAGTACTAGAAAAATGTTAACAGAAGATTAGTCAGATACATCAGATAAAAAAAAAAAAACTCCAACGGTGGATATAACTAAATTTTGTAAGTCTTAAGATTTTCAAGGAAAGTGGAAATATTTGGAGCAATGATTGAACATCATATTATAAGCTAAAGAAAATTTAGCAATCCAAGGTAACAAAGCACCATGATCCTTAATGAAATCAGCTTGTTAACTACGGAAAACACACATAGCAGCTTATGTTGTCAAAACCAATGTTGAACCGAATGTCAAACCGATGAGACTTCCATATCATAGTTCAATTGGTTCAACTATTAGTGACGGTTCTGTTCGGTTCTATTGGACCGTGAACCGACCTTGGTTCAACTAGCCACCAGACTAACATAAATAGATTTGAGATATGATTATAGCATGAGTACTAGAGCCTTATAGGGTCAATTTTTTCGGTCCAGGAAACTATCACTGAAACAACATGGGAAAAGAAGACTTTACAATCCTACTGGAACAATCCAGTAACCACAGAGGACCTGATAGTCATTCACTTACCAGTTGGTACATTTGAAGCCAAATTTGATAGGACAAGTATAACGAGAGCAAGTATCGCTATGCCACTAGAACGATCAACTCGAGAATAAGGCTCCATCAATTCCCATAAAGCACTTGGAATTCCAGTTTTATTGAATCCATCTACTGTGATAAACATTCCACAAAAGAATATCAAAAGTGAATATGAAACCTGTATCAAAGAGAAAAAAAAAAATCTAAGAGATTTGTTCAATCTTCAACTAACACAAAAATAATAGTAGCCTAGTGTTTATAGTTTTTAAGTACCTTCTCTAAAGATGGCCTAGCATCTTTGAAATCAAGAACAACCAAAGCTAATGCAGCCGAAATTGCAGTCCACGACATATTTAAACCAAGAAGCATTGCAATCAACATTCCTAATGTGATCATATAAACACAAGATTTCCACAGTCTACGCTTCCACTCGGCACTTAAATAGTCCTTTCCTTCCGAAGTGATCAAAACATGTCCTTCTATCGTTCTATCTACTTCGACAATGGTTTTCGACGGACTAGTTTCCTCCTTTGTTTGAGATGCCAAGTCATTATTAGTCCCTTCCTTTGATGCAGTTGAATTTCTAGCAGAATCAATTGTGCTACCAACATGAAACCTATCAATTTCACTATCACTCGAAACCAATCGGTTTCGTAGATTATGAACTTGAGGAGAGTTTTGAATACTAGAAGATTCTACTATGTAACCATTCAACTCTTGAGAATTAAGTGATGATGAATAATGAGACATTGTAGCTGGAGAGAATTGATGAGAATTAACATCTTCTTCAGCTGCAACTTCAGCAATAGGATCCTCAATATCTTTATGAACAGATAACAATTTCCAATACATAGCTATAAGAATCAAAGCATTAACTACAACTCCTACAATCATAGCGGGAAGAATACCAAACAAAAATTCTCCAAATGAAATCTTGCTCTCAACAGCTATAACAAGATTTTGAGGGTTACCAATTGGCGTAGCCGAGGAACCGATATTAGCACTTGAAGCAAGTGCAAGCAAAAAAGGGTGAGGTGGTAAATTATGCTGTTTTGCAATTTTCAATATGAATTCAGTCAAAACAACACAAGAAGTATCATTTGTGAAAAGCGCACTTGATAAAGCCGAAATCAAACAGATTCTACAAAGTAAATCCTTTGCTCCTTTACTTTTCCAAGAAAGTAATTTTCCTATGTATTTGAACATATCTGCTCTTTCAAGATATACACTAACAACCATTGTGCCGAAAAGAAGACCAAGAATCGGAAGATCGATTGCAGCGTACGCTTCTTCCGGAGTAATAACTCTGAATATTACCATAAGCATTGCACCTAAAAGGGATCCTGCTGTTCTACCAATTGGTAGAAATGGAACTGCTGGAAAAACTGCTAATATCCAGAAAATTGCAAAGGCTATTGAACCTAAAACAACTTTTGGAATTGGAGCTAGTGCCATTATTTTGATTAAACAATCAAATAAAAAATCAAAACTCTACCTTTAGTCCATTAAGAATACCATGCAATTTTTCACTTTGATAGTAAAAAATATCCTGAACAAGAAAAAGAAATTGGTAAGAAAAAAACCATGAAATAAAATCTAACCGTTTGAGACTTCATTACTTTATCAGAATCACGGTGTGCTACCGTGATTTTAGCAAAAACTACCATTTGAAGTTAAGAAAAAAAACATGATGTCACTGTGATCTGTGATTGTGTAAAACTCACCGTAATTCCAAATATGAACTTATTCTATCTACTACTGTGAGATTGAATTATTGTGAATTGTGAATCATTAACATCAGCAATACTATTGATCAAGAAGATAGAGTAATTATATCTATCATATGATTAGAGATTTTCTTAACTATCAGTAAACATATATAGATATATTTAAGATGTAGTAGATATGATTATAAATTTATAAGATAAAAAACACTCCAACCACTTGTTTTTTCAGAAAGTTCAATCTCTACACTCTTTTAAGAGAATCAAACCAATTCACAAAACCCAGATATAGAAAATAGCTAGATCAAAATATAACAAACTTATTTTCAGTTAAATCAATAATAAATAAGGTTTATTATGAAAGAAAAAAAAAAAAAAAAAAAAAAAAA
>Ga0099826_10004056_pt1 | contig 10163 bp, 8 predicted proteins | sample Mtrugardesep15_FD_76830 | JGI IMG/M metagenome (GOLD analysis project Ga0099826, IMG submission 76830) | Root nodule microbial communities of legume samples collected from California, USA - M. trunc garden sep15 | ecosystem: Host-associated > Plants > Roots > Nodule | place: USA: California...
CTTTTGTTTTTTACTCATTTATTGTTGTTGTTGTTTGTGAAGAAGCATGATCTTAGTGGTAGTTTTGTTGAGTTGGAATTGGATTTGATCTTACTTGCTTCATCTTCAAAGTCTAGGAGGTTTACATAATTGGTCTGTTTTTGTTTTGGGGAAATCTAAGAGACTGTTACTGTTGTTCTTGTGTTTAATGTTAATTATGCTTTTAAAGGAGTTTCTGAGATGGAAGGAAGATGAATCTGATGGGAAGAAGAATGGCAGTGGTGGTGGTGGTTTGTGGGTGTTAAAGGGTTGAAGATGAATTCACTTTTTTTTTCTTTTTTTTTTCCTGTTCTATTTTTACATTTTTTCTCTTTCTATTAATTTTAATTTTTCATTTTTTTTAATTTATTTAATTTCGAATTTTTTTAATTTTTTTTTAATTTAGTAATTACACACGTGGCTGCCACTTAGGCGTTGACTCGGTCAAAATTGACCAAAAAGTCACTTTTGCAAAGAGGTCAAAACATAGGGGGCAAAATATTCATTTTTTTTAATAGGGGGTTAAAATCGCACCATTGTCAAAGTTAGGGGGTCATATCTGCAGTTTAGCCAAAAAAAACTGCTTATGTTTGTCGATGTAAACGATTGTTGTTCACAATGCTATTTACAAACTCATCAGAAGCTACGTACTATAAACACAAATCATATATACACTTTATATATGAATGAATAGGTTGTGCTCATATAGTGTGTTTGTGTGATATGGTCAGTAGTCCAATTTTGGTAACACTCAGACTCATTTGCATTTATAGGTGCCTCACATACCAATTGATATAGAGTACCTTATGGCTTATACGTAGGGAACTCAAGGAGGAAAACAATAATAAATTCCCCACAGTATAGAATAGAATTGTCTTCATCCGCATTACATATGATTCCCTTATTAAATTTTGTCAACGGCTCAATTATATTTTTCCTTAACTTTGCAGGTAATACTGTAGCTAAGCTAGGGAATCACATGATATTATTCCCTTTTCTTCCTCATTGTCATATTTGTAGTACATATTAGGAACACGTGAAATATGAGAATAATAATTGTAAAAATTGCCGGAAAATCATAATAATTGTGTTATTTAAATGCAAACATCAATTACATTTTAGGGTCTATAACTAATAATATGGTCTTCCATTTAAGAATATGGATCCTTACTCCTTAGTACCCGAAATTCAACAATACATCATATCTAGACATTAACAAGCTCTCTCTCCTATTTGGAGGGGGTAAATGACTTCTTGATACAGATTACAAATAATTGCACACCGAAATCAACTATCTAGACATTAACAAGGTGGATCCAAATGATCCAAATCCACTAGAGTAAAAAAAAAAACACATAATTTCACGTTAATCGATTTAAGTCGTCGACTTGAGATGGCCAGCTTATATCACGCATAACTAAATTATCTCAAAACAATCTCGTTGATTTGAAATATGTCGATCGAGATTGATAATTTTGTTGCGCAACGTGAGCCCTAAATCCCCACCAACATATTGAAGACTTCGATTTTTAACCTTATGGAACTTAAATAACTTCATTTTATCTTGGTAAAAGGTGCTTATAATATTATTTACCAACTCCCTTTGGGAGTGAGCTTAATTAGTTTAAGGAGAGAAATTCAAGCGAGAGGTATAAGTGGATTTTGGAGACCAATGACTTGGAATAACATCTTTAGCAGTGAGGCTTTTTCCCGTTGATGTGCTTAATTTCACTGAGAAAGGTCCTCTCAAAGGTCCTGTAACAATATTCCAATTTGCACCCCATAGATGATTCATTTGTAGCCACTCACTAGACCCAGCCTGCATGCCAAACACCAAAATATCCAATCACAATTAAAAATTCAGTCTCAAAGTTTTATTTGGTAAATTTGCGTAAACCCATTTGTATAATATTCTGACCCACCTAACATATATATATTGTATAGGATTTAATTTATATAACATTTATTAATTATCAATTTAAACCATTGGATCACTAAAAATGTTTGACTTTCATCACACCTAATTTAAAATTAATACAATATGATTAGTTGATAGTATTAAAAAGTTTAGATCAACTTCGATTATATATTGTATGGGAGAAATGAGGAATTGAATACAATTTTCCTTAGAGTCCCATATATCACATGGGTTTGAGTTTACAAGATTCACAAAAAGGAATTCCAACCACCAAAAGAGGAATATTAATTACCAATAGGCACCATTATTTGAGGATAACACTCTGGATATAGCATATGATAGATTAGATATATAAAAAGGATCTTTAAAAAGTTGCATTGCACGTGATTTCAAGAGACATATCCACAACATTTGGAATTGTACACACTGGCCATGGCCATATTTGTTAATATAATTGACACGAATTAAAGTTTAAAGTATATGGCCAGTGACCACGATGCCTTAGTGCATGTTTGAGCAACTTCTATTCCTTTTAGCTATAAAAAATCGTATAACTTGGGTATATATCATATCAAAAAACTCTTTTAGTGGCATCTCATTATCATGACATCACAAGTGCATGGTTTTTTTTTTTTTATAAATTAAAAACAGTTATAAATGAGACATTAAGAATTTATGATTGATATTATTTGGAGTTTATATTTTTTAAAGTAATAACATGACGAAAAATTATATAAAAATATCAACAAGAGAAGAAAGGTGCATACTTCTTGTATATGCATGGAGCTTATGTCACCATCTCCATCTTCAAATTCCACTAGAAGTGACAACCAATATGGTGTGGAGCCTTCATTAACTTGAAAGGCAATATTTTTGCCAGCATATACGCACGTTGTTCTGCAAAAATGCAATCATAAAGAACACTAATGTTTTAGATCAGTAAAAAAAATATTCCTCTTTTTAGTCCACGTTCGAAGATAATAGGTAGCTTTAAGCCTTTAACATATGCATTTTCATACATTCATTTAATCACATCTGTCTTAGCTTGATTTATCAGAAAAAAAATCTAGAAGCAGTTGTTCTAATTAACACTTTTTGTATTGGCCGTTATGTAAAATATTGTAGGTATTTTTGCCCTAAAGCATTTGTTAAATAATTTACATAATAATTATTTCTTAGAATGTGTGTAATCAATATTTTAGAAGTAAAAAACAATGTTATTTTCAAAATAAATTTTCCTCTTTATATATACTTCATTAACAAGTGTCCTTTGTGCCCTAAAAGGTACTTATTAGCATGATCCATTAAATAAAAAACCTAGTTACTAATTTCCTTTTCTAACCCAAAGAATACTGAAAACTAAAGAAAAGAGTTATGATATGAGCATACCTTCTGTAAAGAACTGAGATTTGACCTCTATTCCTGAGTTGACCATGCTCACCGTGAACAGCCATGTGACCAAAAGCAGCACCACTAAGGTCGAAATGTGTTCGGTCAGAGGGGCAACCAGGGCACTCATCAGTTATTATAACCGTCACTGCCCGTTTTGAGCATATAGTATGGTCTAAACACTTGACCTTATAACACTCCCCACAACCTTCTCCCTTCTTATACAACACTGGCCCCACTGCTCCTACTCTTGCCCTTAACGGCTTCACATCCACCAAACTTCCGTACCCACAAGCTCCACCTTAACAAACCACAGATCATCATAAAACAAATTAACTAACAACAATAATATTATCAACAACAACAACAAAAAAGTAGTATATACAAGTTGTTTAAAATAAAATTTTATCCAAAAAGTAATATACTTCTTGTCATTCATATATACATGACTCTAGTGTAAACCTTGATTTTGTAAAGTGGGTGACATAGTTCACATTTTAGTGCTTGAGTTCAAATCTCAAAGATAGTTGTAAAATGATTGTTAGTAACACTATTGTTAATAAAAGACTACTCTACTATAAGTACTATACTTAAATTTGATTAGTCAAGTCATCTCAATGAGTTATTATTTAGAATTTACCTCTGCTACCGTCTCCTTCAGCCTCGCCGTACCAGGTGGCGGTTCCCGGATACCAGTGTGGGTCGAAGTGTACATTGTGCTTAGACTGTCCCTGAGCAAGTATGAAGCATAGGCTTAAAAGAAACAAGACGGAGACACGGTGGTGCTTCATTCTGATTGAAGACAAAACTTAGTTGACAAGAAGAAGAAGACAGTTAAATGTGTCGCCGACACTTTGATGATTGAAGTGGTAGTTTTATTTGTTTCAAGTTTTGGTTATGAGACCGTTACAGGTAGTTTAGTTATTTTATAGTGCATTGTGCCAATGAAATATCTATGTTGATTTCTTTACCCTTATGTATGAAGTATATTTACGGAGTGTGCCACTGTGGTGGGTTCCATTGGCGGTTGAGGCGTTAAATCCACATGTGCGAAACGCAAATGTGTTTGTGTGTGTCGTTAGGCAGAAGAAGAACGCACATGCAACAAAAATGGTTTTGTTCTTATTATTCAAACAAAATTATTATAAGTTTTTGTTTGTTTTTTCTTTGCTACCGTTAAACAAGGGAAATAATTATTGGCAAGTTACACATTTCTTCATCCTCTCATATTGGTGGCCATAGCGGTATCCACAAGACACAAGGACGTCTCGAGGAAAATGTATGTTGGGGCGGAATGAATGAAGAAGGACGTGATAATTCCACAAACTCTTTTTTCGGGCAGAAAATGTATATTTGAAAATAATTGTCACACTCGCCAACACAACAATTGGAAAATCCGGGAAGCAAAGGGACGGGTCATCTTTTCTTCTAAGACCATGGAGGCAGAGGAGATTGTTGAACCGATCAAAGTGATTTTTAGCTAGGAGTAAAGGGGGATCTTGTATGTGTTATGAATGATTTTCAAACTCTTTGATTATTTTAACAAGATTTAATTAGGGTTTTTTTGTGGGTTGAGTACCCCTTGTACTTATCCTAACTTATGAGTTAAGTACTCTTTGTACTTTTTTCCTTATCTTAAAAATTTTTCCGCAATTAAAAAATAACACAACAAAGATCCGATACACCTTTCGTATGATTTGATACATCATTTATCGACTCCAAAGGGTGTATGCAAAGACATTTCCCTAGACTTCATTGTAGGGCTCCCTTATTTCCAAACATACATGACGTTCTAGTGGTTGTGGATTGTTTTTCGAAGTTGCCCTAATTGGTATGTTACCAACATATTCTACGACTAGCAAAGTTGCCAACTTGTTTGCTAGATAGTTTTTTAACAGCATGGTATACCTAAAATCATTGTATTCGGTCGTGATCCCATTTTCTTGAGCAAATTTTGGCAGCAACACTTTCATTTGAGGATGGATGAACGTTGAAGCTAGGTAGTTTCTTGGCTGCACTACTAAAACACAAGGGGAGAGAAACAAGTGACTAACACTTGTTGGCTTGTGATTCTTGCTCAACCAGAACTCTTTATGCCCTAAACACTCTTCAAACGGAGAGAAGAAACAATATGTAATGTGTCCGGTATATTGGGGATTATGTCCTATATAGAGTATGATGGTCAATTATAATTCTCATTATTCTAAAATCCGACATTATGATATTTCACTCGTATCGAATTCATATTGATTAATTAAATGTTTAATTAATTATCTACTTAGATTTGTTTCTTAATTTGATCACTAATTTCACTAATTTATTTAGACTTCTTATTAATATATCTAATCTAATTATTATAAAGATTTTTATTAAGGAGATAATTATTATAACGATATTTATCTACATAATAACATTAGAACATAATTAAATAATAAAATATTCTAGGTGAAAGTTAATTCCCTTTAAAGTTCTAAATTTTTTTATTTGCAATCACACAACATCCTACAAAACTCCATTGCTGTCCGTTTCAATATTAGTGAACCGTATGCAGAAACTGATTGTCGATGTGAGTGGAAAGATTATATTGTATCTTGATTCTTAACTTATTTGCTTGGTGAGATTTTAAATAGTTTGTTTTAAATTTAATTAAATATTAAGATTAGATATGATTTAGTGCATTATTGGTTTTGTTGAATGAAATTAGACAAAAAAAGCTAAATTTGCCAATCAATGACGATAATAAAACATGCAGATATTTTTTAAAATTCATCTAGTCAATCTAATCTAACTTTTTTTTTTTGACAAGGATCTAATCTAACTTTTCTTCTCTTTATTTATTTTTCGACAGGTCCACAAATAAATCTTTCAATTTGTTTTTAGTGTGTAATATCCATATATTAATTAACGCTGGACCAGTAAATACAGTCATCGAATATTTTATGTTGCTTATGTTATGCAATATGCAATTATGATAATAAGATACGTAAGAGCATTGATAGAAATTGTGGTAATTTTTTTTAAAAGTAATTTAGTGGTTAGAAATTCATCTGATAAGTAAGAAATTTAAGGTTTAAACGTGGATCCTTATATACAAAATCGATGTTTACAACCTGAATTATACTTACATATACAAAGTGTCATCATTTATTAGGGCTGCTTGGAAGTTATATTGGGAGCGAGCAATTCATTTTTTTTTTTATTCGTGAAGGTAAAGCAAATTGTAGAGTGAGTTGATCAGGTTGTTGGAACTAACCTAAAATGATTGTGTTTATATGCTTCCTGTTCTATATTGAGCCAAGACTCTATAATCCAATATCAGATTATTTGCAATTGATCAATAATTGTCTAGGACTAAGAATCCCTTACATGCCACTTATAAATAATTGAGAACCGAATCAAACTATATTGCTTTAGGTCGTTAGATTTAGTTTTGAGCCGAACTAGATTACATATGATACTTTTTTTGTTTGAACTTTGAAGAATGTTAGTAATACACATTCTCTTTGATTGATTAAAATTTACATGGGTCCTATCAAATTATGTGTGGAAAAAAAAATTGTGGAATCCATGAGAATTTTAATCAATCAAAAGGTGTGTGTTCAAACATGTGTTGCTAACATTTCTCTTCAACTTTTTATTTGGTTGGTTTTATCCAAACCACTTACATATCTCGTAGGGCAGACCCAAGCTATAGGCGAACTAAGCTTTTGCCTAAGGACTCAATATCAGTGGCGGATCTTGAGTTTTTTTTTCTTGGGGTGCCAAAATTTATGGAATATATATTTAGTTATTTCAAACTATTATTAGATCGAATTATTAACTGGTCTAATGTACAGTTTTTGCTTGAACCCAGTGTAGGGGTGCGGGTTCGATTCCCCTCAAGAACGATGTTTTTTAATAAAATTAAAAATATAATATAATATAAATATAAAAAGGAGATGAATCTCAAACACGCGACATCCAAAAGAAAATTGTAGTGTCTATCTACCGTGACACAAGGAAACTCTTGTAACTATTATGCCATATATCATATATATACCGGGGATGTCATGGCTTCCATGGGTCTAAGAGAAGATCAGTCACTCTTTAATATATATTACCCAATACCTCATATTTATATATGAAGCAAAAAAAATTTTTGAAGCGATGAAGCTAAAACTTTTAAAAGAAATAATACAAGGGGAAAATGACACACCAATTAAGATGCTTAATTATATAAAAGATTTGATTCATTTCAAATGTATTGTTTATATAGAATAATGTTAATAATTCATATAACTATTACGTTTGTTGAAAAAAGTTTTCCAAAATTAAAGTTAATAATATCTTATTTAAGATCAACAATGTGTCAACAAAGATTATTATTTATTTTTTTTGCTTTAAATTTAAGGATAATAGTTTATATATTAATGATTAAATATACATGAATAGAAACCAAACGGACAACAAACTTTTTAGATAGCAATAATTAAATAGACATCAAAGATTAAATAGATTTGTTTTATTATCGATTGAAAAAGAGTTGTTGCGTTAAACGAAACCTATTGCAATAATTTAATTAATGCATGATTTTACATCCAAAAATGTTTAAAAAGTGAAATTTGGAATAGATATTACTTTCATAAAACAATACTAATAATAATATTTTTCACAAACTACTATTCGTAACAACTTAAAAGACATTATTTTAGATTTCGCCTTAAACCTCACTATATGTTGGTTAGTTGACCCACCTACAGCTCTCCACACCACTCAATCCGCATATAGGTATAAGAATTTAAATCCAAAGACTTTAAAATATTTTTATTTCTTCCGCATGTCACTTTTGGAACTAAAGTGTTTACACAATTTTTCAAACATCCTCTCCCTTGATGATGGTCAAGGTTATCAGCACAAATATGGCAAACCCTCATTTCTTTGCATTTATTGGTGCCTCACATACCACTAGAGTACCTTACTCGCAGGGAACTCAAGGCAAACAACAATAAATTTATCAGTAGATGTATTGTCTGCATCCACGTTCTAATATGACTCCCTATTAAATTTTGCCAACGGTTCAATTTTATTTTCTATAGCTTTGTAGCCAATACTGTAGCTAAGCTAGGGAAACACATGATGTGTGTTCCACTTTTCTTCCACGTTATCAATTATCATATGGTTGGATGAACCATATGAAATACTAACATGAGATTATTGTGAAAATCGCAGGAATGTCGTTAATTGTAATGTATTTCAAAGGTAAATGCAAAATTAATTACTTAATTTCTGTATTTTAGGTTCTACAATTAATAATTTAGTCCTTTCAAAAAATAATAATAATTTAGTCTTTAATTTAAGCCAATGGACCCAGTACCCGAAATTCAACAGTACATTCACCATATATTATATTCACACTACACTTCAAGCTCTCTCTTCTCTTTGGAGGGGGCTACATGAACATGACTTCTTGATACAAATTACAAATAATTGCACACCAAAATCAACCATCTAGACATACAAAATAAAAATCACTATCTAGATAGCCATGTGCACTCAACGGCTATAAAAAGAACAAAGAAAGAAAAAAATAACATGATTGGTCCAAATCCACTAATTTTTTACTTATTCCACTTGAGTAACTTTATCTCTTGGTAGACGGTGCTTATATTAATTATTTACTTACCACTCCCTTTGGGAGTGAGCTTAATTAGTTTAAGGAGTGAAATTTAAGCGAGAGGTATAAGTGGATTTTGGAGACCAATTAGTTGGAATAACATCTTTAGCAGTGATGGTTTTCCCCGTTGATGTACTTAATTTCACAGAAAAAGGTCCTCTCAAAGGTCCCGCAACAATGTTCCAATTTGCACCCCATAGATGATTCATTTGCAGCCACTCATTAGACCCAGCCTGCATACCAAACACCAAAATATCCAATCACAATTAAAAATTCAGTCTCATAGTTTTATTTGGTTAATTTGCATAAAACCCTATTGGTATACTATTATGACCATCTATAACACACATATATATCGTATAAAATTTACTTTATTTTATACACAAACTCGTGAGCATAACTCAGTATACATACACGTTGCAATATTCTTGGGTCGGGGTTTAACCCTTAGATAACCACAAGACTATTTAACCAAAATAAAATAAAATTTATATACTAGATTGGAGATTTTTTACATTGTTTTCAATTATATATATTGTAATGGAGAAATGAGGAATTGAATATAATTTTTGTTAGAGGTCCCATATATCACATGGTTTTGAGTTCACAAGATTCAGGAAAAGGAACACACGAACAAGAGCAATATTGATTACCAATAGGCACCGTTATATGAGGATAAAACTCTGGATATAGCATATGATAGATTAGATATATAAAAAGGATCTTTCAAAAGTGGCATTGCACGTGATTTCAAAGTGACATATCCACAACATTTGGAATTGTACACACTGGCCATGGCCATTCTTGTTACTATAATTGACACAAATTAAAGTACCACGATGCTTTAGTGCATGTTTAGCCAACTCTTATTCCTTTTAGCCATAAAAATTCCTATAAGTTTGGTATATATCATATCAAAAGCCCCTTTTAGTGGTATCTCATTTTCTGGACACATGCATGGTTATATTTTCTTATTAACAAAGATTCAATTGATTATTGATAAAATTGGGAGTTTAGGTTTGTTAAAGGAATAAACATATTAGTGAAAACTATGTAAATAAATATCAACAAGAAAAGAAAGGTGCATACTTCTTGTATATGCATGGAGCTTATGTCACCATCTCCATCTTCAAATTCCACTAGAAGTGACAACCAATATGGTGTGGAGCCTTCATTAACTTGAAA
>Ga0099826_10004057_pt1 | contig 10162 bp, 3 predicted proteins | sample Mtrugardesep15_FD_76830 | JGI IMG/M metagenome (GOLD analysis project Ga0099826, IMG submission 76830) | Root nodule microbial communities of legume samples collected from California, USA - M. trunc garden sep15 | ecosystem: Host-associated > Plants > Roots > Nodule | place: USA: California...
GCCCGGGCTCCGGGCCAATTTTTTTGCAATTTCTTGTGTAAATTTTTATGAATTTTTTATATAAACCTCTATAAATTGGGCAATTTCTTTAGATTTTTTGATTATTTGCTTGCAATTTCTTATATAAACTCCTATAAAATGTGTTGCAAATTTTTTTGCTCGGGCTTTACAATAATCCTGGCTCCGCCACTGTCGTCAATACTTGGTTGATCAATCATGGACAAACCTAATAGTGGTCCAGGTTAACATAATAACATTCACCAACGGGAGATTTTGTAGTATCATCTTTGTTTGATATTCTTCGTGATCTTGTAATAACTCCATGTGGAGTTAGCTATGAAAGGAATGTGATTCTTGACGATAATGAGACGGCGCAAAACGATTTGATCACGAGGGAACCACTTGATCCATCACAACTAGTTCCAACCTTTGCAATTCTTGGCTAAACACGGGTGGACTTGCGAGATAGATTGACAGAAGACAAAAGTGAAAATTATTATTACAAGTTTTGTCATTGCCAATTCATCCTCTAATTTTGTTGGTGTTATAAATTTGAACACGCAAGTTCATCTACATATAGTTGATTGATTGATGTCCTGTAAAAATCTTATAGGATCATTTTGACTAAATTACAAAGATTAAGAAATTTGATATATCGAATTTGTTAACATTTTGTATTTTTGTCATGCTTTAATCTTTGAGAGAGATGATAAATTTTTGGGTCATACTAACTTATGTTTAAGGACACAAGAAGTTAAAAATAAAATTAAAAGACAAGCTTTAAATTAAAGATGTTTATCATTGTAACATGTTTATCTAACTTCTTGAAATAGTTTCGCTTTTGATATGGTTGCTTTATTGGTTTCAAAAAATCATTGATTGATTATGATATCCCACAGGTGATTTTGCAAAAACAGAGGTCGCATAATTCATAATTGTGAAGAAGGTGTGTTTGGATTGAAGATTTAGAAGGGAAATGGAGGGAAATGGAGGGGTGGATTCACTTTTATCTTTTAAATTACAAACAATGTAAAAAAATATATTGAATAAATTAAGTATTTTTGAAGTATTATATGATTATTTATCATGTTAATTCAATTAATTGTTTGCTTAATTCAAAATAGTCTTTATTTGAGCTGAAACATGAGTACCATCTACACCAAAGTTAGCTTAGAAAGTACTATTTGTCTATTTAATGAACTTAACTAATATTCTTGATTTAAGAGTAGAAAAGTGTTTTTACATAAGATATTTACATCATACTAGTTGGACTTAAGTGGCTAATGGGTGAATTAAGTGGCTAATGGATTTCAGTTAAAGAATGTTTATTTAATAAGCTCCCTCAATAATATTCCTTGATCCGTTCAAGATTCTTCTTCTTAAATGGTTAATATGTTTCAGTATAATGAACTTATCTGTTTATTTAATAAGCTCCCTCAATAATATTCCTTGATCCATTCAGGATTCTTCTTCTTAGTAGGTCCAGAGCATTCTTTTGAGGCACAACCAATTCAAAATATGTTTTAAGTTCTGTAAACTGCCTGCTGTATTAGTGACGAGTTTAAGATTAGACTCATGTCTTGATATCACATAGTAGAAACCAGTGAACAATCATATCACATGCTTTGTTGAGCAATGGATGGGATATTACAGCAAGTTCATACAATTAACTAAAGCCTTACACTCATTAATCTAATAATGAATTTTGTAAATGCTTTCATCATTTTTAGAAAGCTCAAAGAGGTGGGAACTAGGAAGTCCATAAGGTCTTCTTTTTCTCCTAATACTGGTGGTGATACCCTCAGCTCATAATCAATAATGTGAAAATAACACGGTACATCGTATCAGGGGAAAATATCACTGGACAATATTGTTCCGCCATTGATTTCTTGCCTATAAAGCAAGATTCGCTAATTTAATGAGCAAAAAATATTAGAGCTAAAAAATGTTGAACAATGCTTATCTGTGAGAGAATATGTCGTCGGTAGCAACTTCAATTGACTCGGAACTGCAAAACATGTAACAATGATATCATTAGAAAAATGGATGTGTCAATCAAAAATAAGCTCATATACTGCTAACAAATACACTTACCTAAGTATCCCTATCTTGGTGTATGGTTTCTTTTATGAAGTTAACAACTAACGAAGCTAGCTCATCTTGGTGATTAGTGTAGGGATGATCAGCTCCTTCTATGATATGTAATGTGTGGTTTGGTAAAATCTGGGCAAACTTAGATGCATCTCCAACAGATATAACTGTGTCTGAAGAACCGTGAACTGTAAGGACCCTGTCATATATTACATGATTTGAGATTAACACTTCTAAGCATAGTTTAAAGTGACATCATCCACTTGACTGGGGAGTAAACCAAAATTGAGATTAAATTAATAATCTTAATTTAAAATATCAAGAGTGATTAGGCATTATACATGAAGGGGAGAATTGATGGATTTTCTTATGATTCTACCAAACTCAACCTTATTCAATTTTATGAACGTACAGAATTCCCCAAATTAGTGAAGATTTTCAATACCAGACAAATGGAAGGAAAATCATTATTTAACCCCTCATTTTCTTCCCTTCTCTCCCTTTCCCCTTTCATTTCTCCTCATTCCTTCTCCTAACATCCAAAACGTCCTTAATAGAAGTCGAACATTAGTGCAAATAAAAAATTATTTCCTTCTTTTTATTTTTCATAGAACAAATATGCAACTCTTAAAATAGAAGTTATGTATCTTTGAACAAATAAAAACATTGGTCCTTTATTTATGTAGAGTTTAAAAATAACGAAACTTTCGTAACTTTAATTGCTTCTGCTTTATAAAGATTTTTAGAAGACCTTCATAAATTCTGCAGATATACTTTCTCAACAAAAAAGGGTTGCAAAAAGAGACGAGTGTTTAGCAACAAAGAAGAGACAGTATTTTTCTCTCACCTGCATTCTTTATCAATCTGAAGGCATGCTTCATGCATATTTGTATTTAGGCGATCCAGCAAACTTTCCAGAGTCACACGGTAGTCGGAACTTCCTGCAAGTGTGCTTAGTCCCGTAAGTATAGTTCAGATGGTAAAAGGCTGCAGGGGCCTTTGATATGCTGTGACGCGGGTTCGAGCCCCCAATTCCCCACTTCTCAACACTTAGTGTGTGTGAGTTTCACCTCTAGACTCTTTAGAACCAAAAAAGAGTAGGTGTGTTTATGTTGACAGACATAAACTGAGAATGTCGTGTCATGACTCGTGCGGCAGATCATTTATGGTGGTTTCAGAGTCACACGGTACTCAGAACTTCCTGCGACAGTAATGATCATATAACAATAAAATAACTGTGCTTACGTTGACAGACAGAAACTGAGAATGCCATGTCAAGTGCCAGATCATTTAATAGAATGTAATTTGACAAAATTAGAGTATTGCAGTAAGAACTATAGCTTATAGGATAGAGTAATCCCAAATTTTAAATTTTAGAGCATGTGAAAGAAAAACAAGCCATGGTCTCGGAGCAAATACACTTCAACAATAAGTTAAAAGAGGAGGGAAACAAGTAATCATGAGAGACTTAATTTGTTAACTACCTACTATAACATGCCCCCACGCTAAGACGAATTGAAACTTATGTGTGACTAAAAGATAGGTTACCTGGCCTCTTCACATCAATGAAACCATCCTCCTTAATTCTTTCCATATAATCTTTTCCAAGGCGTTCTTCAATTCCATCCTTCAGATCATAGCGTCCAGAGAGATTGACGACTGCTTTGATGTCATGATATTTTGAAGCATATAGAAGCACCACACCACCACCTGCATCAAGATACAGATACATCTGATAATAGTTTAATTATGCATTCAGATTTACAAAATATAAGGCTGAGAAGCAATTTGAGAAAACGTATCAAAAGCTGTATTGCATGTTTGGATTGAGCTTATTTTGAGCTTATGAAAAAGAGCTTATGCAAATAAATAAGTTTTTATGCTAATTCATAAAATCTTACTAACGAAAATCGTATATTCATAAGTTGTTTTTTCATAAACTACCTTAACAAATTTATAAATAATACATTAATGCTTCTTTATTTGCATAAGTTGTTTTGCATAAGCTCTAAAATAATCCTATCCAAACGAACCCTAAGTCAGATTTCCCCAATTACAAATGAAAAGAACATAACCACCCAGTCATCCACATAATGTAAGAGCATAGAGAATTTTATCAATCTTGCCTATTCCGACATGAAATACCTAGTTGTGAAATATAACAACCAATTAAAGAATACCTATATGTTTGAATAATACTAGTTCTTGACACTACTAAATTGATTCACAAAGTTTGTAGCAGGTTTTTGCCAAGCAGCTCAAAAATTTAACCTAAATTTTCCTTCTATTTCAATCATTGACTAAGTTAGGCTACAAGAGTCAGCCAAATACCAAACATAACCCTCTTAGTACTGCATCATTCAATATTTCTTATATCTTTAATGCCCAACCAACAGGAAATTACTTTGACAAGGACAATTCTCATAATAATATATATAATGCAATGATGGAGCATATTTGATGAATGATTACAAAATCAGCACCTAAATCCAAAATGCAATCTTTAAATATCTGTCTCAATTCTCAAACTTGTCTTGTTGGCAGGAATACTTGCATACTCAGAGAACAAGCCAATTTACCTTTACTGTGGCCAAGAATTGCAGTCACCAAGCGGTTTGATTCATGGAAATGTTGAGTTACAGCATGTAAATCGTCAGCCTCTCTCCAGTAATTACCATACTGAAATGAACCGTCACTTTCCCTAAAGAAAAAAAAGAAGCTAAATTAAGGCAAAATAAAGTGAAGCAAGAAAAATGATCAAGACCAGATGACATACAACAACAACCGAACCTTATCGTGCTAAGTGGGGTATGCTACATGGATCAAATTAGGTCATAATATTCTATCATAACCATATTTCGATCCAACTCATTAATCTCTAGATCTTTCTTAATAGTTTTTCTAGGTCTACCTCTGCTTCTAGTGATCTAACTATCCTCCATATGAGTTACTATCTTTACTACAACATCTATAGATCTTACCTCTACATGCCAAAACCACCTAAGCCTAATTTCCACCATCTTTTATACTATGGGTGCCACCCCAACTCTATCTTTAATGTCATCATTTATAATTCTATCACATCTAGTCTAATCACAAATCCAACGCAACATCCTCATCAAGATCAAATGACAGAAATTTAGTATAAAAAAAGTTAACACCGTAAAAATGGAGAAACTACCACCCAACTTACATGTTATAATATCTTAATCATGACATGCTTGGATTGACTTATTTGAGTTTATCTACTGGCATAAACACCAGGGAAACTGTTTGGGAGAGCTTACGAAAATAGCTTATAACATGTCCATAAGTTGTTTTCGGCTTATTTACTCCCCAGGCTAGCTTATGAAAACAACTTACAACTTATATGAAAACACTTTGATTTATTTAAAAAAAATATATATATCAGTTTGAGTTAGTTTTTATCTTATCATATAAATAACTTGTATATAAGCATTTATTCACGGTTAGTTACCCATTTCCAGAAAAGTCAAAGCGGAAAGAACTGATTCCAGCTTTTTCCAATGCAGCAGCAAGGTTCACCATGGTTTTTGATTCCTGAAGATAGGAAAACATAATCGATGAAATTGGGTACAAATACAAAGGGATTAAAAGTGAATGTATATAAAAGAAACAAACTTTTGAGGAGCGAAAACCATGGCACAAGATTACAATCTCCTTGGTTCCAGAATCTTGCAATATACCCACTAATTTTTCACCATGCTTATTGGGTATTATGACTCTATGTTTCTCAAAACCTGAAAAAGGTAGTTAGTTATTGACAGAGCAATGAACAGTTATTTTATATTCTTCGGAATTGAAGTAATGTTTTTGTTTATGCAATAAAAACACCTGGTTTGTTTGCAGACAGAGACATGTTGAAGTTGAGGGTGTTTCTGATTCTCCGTCTGGTTACTGGTTTGTGATTGGGAAGATTAGAAAAATGAACCTGGTGATATTGAAACAATGAAGGAGTTAAAGAAAGTGATGATGAATTTGATAATAGTGGAAGTGAGTGAGCATTTTGTACTACAAAGATACCCATATTCAGAAACGACTTGAATTGCCAATTATTCACCTACAGTTGCAAATTATAGAGAGCACATATTTTTGTCTTCTGTTATCTTCGCACATCAGCAATTCACTTTAACTTCGGTTAAGTAAAAATGTCAAAATTGTTAGATTAAACCACAAACAATACAATGTGACCTAGGTTTAAATCTATCTTCCACTTTTTTTTTTTATAAGAAATCTATCTTCCACTTATTTAAATATATTATAATAGTTATAGTTATTGACATTTCGTTTATAAAATAAAATGAATGCATTCCATAATTCTTAGCTCAAAAGTAGCTAGAAAAATGGACACAAGTTTCTACTTTTTCTTAGACTCTCTTCTGATGTGTATTTTTTAGTAGACAAAATGATAAATAATCATTTAAATTCACACACATAAGTAGAAAAGTCGGGGTTTAAATCTCTGTCACACGTTCGGCTTAACAATTTTTATATTTTATCAGTTGTGTTAGAACTTGCGAATCTATCTTTGAATATTTTAAAATAAGTTAAATAGAGTACGATGAATCAATGGAATAAAACAAAACAATCATTCATTGTTTGAGAAGTGAATGGTTTGCATCTTTTTTTATCCTTACTTTTAAAATATTTAAATTGTACATATTTTTGTGCGAACGTGCCAAAATGATATGTTTAAGTGATTGTGATCCTATATAGAATATGATGATGTATACTTTCGTTTATCACATCAATTTTTCTAAATAGAGAATTGACATCAAGGATAAAAAGGGAAGACATATAACTTTGCAAAAAGGAAAGGATTTTAAATAAAACAAAAGCATCCAAATACAACCTTGGATTTTAGGTGTAAACAAATGAAAATATCAAATTTATTATGAAATTTCTTTTAGAGATAAAAATAAGTATAAAAGATACATCTATAGAAAGGTTCCTTGTGCAAATTTCAACTTTAAAAATATTGAACTCGCTTTCACAAACAAAATTAATCATCATTTCCGTGTAAATTTTGGTCCCAGATGAGATGCATATTCATCACTATACAAAATTTCATAGCAAAATCTTTACAAAAAATCAGTGACGACCCAACAACGGAGTAATGACCTTGCTTCCTTACTAGTTAAATTACCCTGTCGCCTTACATGTGCCACATGCCAACATAAAATGAACCAAAAATTTAATTCCTGACTTGAACAATCTAACCACAAGCAAGAATTATCAAAAGGGTTGACCCATCTAAATTGAAAGGTGTACTTAAAAAAGTAAAAAAAATAAAAAAAAATAATAACTGTTGACTGAAAACTCAGATCAGATTACAGCTAAATAACCTTCATGCATGTAAATATATTTACCAGTCTCAATTGTTATGTTTTCCATCAACAGTTATAAACTCCACACTTTACCTTTCTGAAATACACCTTCCATTTAGAGTAACCAACTTTAGTGATCAGATTCCAACCTCAAGGCATGCGTGTTGCTTCTTCGGACCTTCTCTTAACTGGACCATTTTATGGCCAATTCATCAAGCTACATCATATATTTAAGTTCATTCAAAAACTCATGCTTCAACAACAGCTACGGCTTCTTCGTCAGTAGAAGAATCAAGAGTAGCAATTTCTTCCGTAACATCTCCATCTGACTCTGGTAACTTGTCTGTGTCGGGTTTTAGAAGCTTCTCCCTGATCTTCATTTCTAGTTCTTCTAAGGCACTGTAATTCTCAGCTAGGAAACTCTTGAGAGCATCCACACCACGGAAATTATGTTCGTTATAGTAATACATAGAACCAGCCTTTTTGATGAATTTGTATTTTAAGCTCAACTTTATAATCTCTGCTTCTCTACATATACCCTTGCCAAATTGAAGCTCGAACTCAGCAGTTTTAAATGGAGGGGCAAGCTTGTTCTTCACAATCTTGACAAGAACCTGGCTTCCTACAACCTGTGTCAGTGAAAACCCAATAACAAGATTAAAATAATAATTCTTCAAACCAGCATCTGTCAAGCAACCAATTTTACTACAACAATTCACGGCAAAAGCCTTCTCCCAAAAGTTACAAGATTGGTCTCAAATGATTAATTCCGATACGTTGTCTCTTTTTAGTCTATATTTATGCACCATTGTAGATACAAATAGCTACTTACCATGGAGTGTGGAATACAATAATCAAAATGAAAGACTTGAACAACAAGCAAGCGACTTTAATTGATTTATATTCAGCTGTTTTATAATAAGGGGATCAGAACAGTTAAACTATTAAAATTGCAGCAAGTTTCTGAGTTTATTATTCTGATTCGCGTAAAAATTCTGGATCCTATAATACCAAAAGAGGATATCAACTGGTTGAAAAACTTAACATGAACTTTGAACACCACTCATTTGTTCAAAACATATACACGAGAAGAAGCAACTTGGTATATAGAGATTAAATAAAGCCGAGTTCAGAACAGCACGCCACTGGTTCTAGCAGACTGCGTTTAAGTATTTATGTTTGTTCTGAAATAATAATGTTCAAACTAAACAGGCATGCCAATACTAAAGCAGAAAGCATGAAAGCAGAAGAACTAATAGATGACTACCTCTTCACCCTTCTTGATAAACCCTATTCTCTTAATATTAAGCCGCACAGAAGCATAGAATTTCAACGCATTACCACCACAAGTAACTTCAGTGGGCCCACCGAATCCCCCAAAAGTAGAAATCTTTGACCTTACCTGAAGAAACATACAAAAGAGTTTTCGTTATTAAGAGAGATAAGTGCATCCCACTGGAAATTTGAACAGAAGTACTTCTACCTAAAAGAAAATAGGTTTGTATAAAAGCAAAAAGAATATACAAGCAGCAGTGGATTATAATATCATGCAAGTGATTTACATTTCTTGGCCTCAAACAATAATTTAAAAAATGCCTAATCAAAGTTACGGCTTGCAGAGCAAGTGCGGCTTAACATAAGTTCAAAAAATAGGTCTGCTGCTACATGCCCAACCAATGCATGGCAAATGGCCATCAGAGAAATACTATATCTAATCAGTTCAGAAAATCTAGAAAACAAAAGTTTATAACACACATTCTACAATATCAGTTTTAGAGTTTATGGCTCTGATATTCAAACCAGCAAAGAACCCTTACTATTATGTTCCTTATTGTTTTTTAAAATCATTTTTCATAATTTTAAATGAGAAATACTAAAGAAGAAGGTTTCACCCCTAATATCTTTTGGTATCTAATCAAAGGCTTACATGTAACGCCATGTCTTGAATTTTGCATTTACCAAGAGGACAAATTGAAGCTAAACAACAACAGTAAGGGAAGTAGATAAGCCGAACAATTTTGAGAGGAAGATTGACAACAGCGTAATATACAATTTTAGCTGTTACCTGGTTTATAAAAATCAATATACTTTGAGAAAGTGACAAGGAGTGGCTCAACTTTCGAAGTGCCTGGCTCATCAACCTAGCCTGCATTGCCATGTGAGCATCGCCCATCTCACCATCAAGCTCACCTTTAGGAACAAGAGCAGCCACCTATCAGTGAAAAGACTGCATAAATTTAGCAGATATACCCAAAACTTATAATATGATCGCACCTACGAAACAAGATTTAACTGACAAAGTACAAACCACAGGGATTAAAATTTGAAAAAAAAAATATTTAAAAACTTCTACAGCTTGACCCGACATCTATGCTATAAATGCAAACATTCTAAATAAGAAAAAGGGGTTTTCTATCATTTGCAAATTCGCACATGTTAGGAAATTTAAAATGGTAAGTTTGTTTTGGAACTTGTGTATTTTATATTAAATGTATAGCTTTTTAATAAATAATTGATGTTTTTCAATAAATAGTTACTACTTTCAGTTATCTTAACATGTGCAATGTTGCACATGTAAGACAAACCCTATATATATATATATATATATATATATATATATATATATATATATATTTATATATATTTATATATATAACTTAAGTATTAATATTATTTTATAAAATTTATACAAAAAATATCACTCTTATTTCTTATGACAAACA
>Ga0099826_10004058_pt1 | contig 10162 bp, 5 predicted proteins | sample Mtrugardesep15_FD_76830 | JGI IMG/M metagenome (GOLD analysis project Ga0099826, IMG submission 76830) | Root nodule microbial communities of legume samples collected from California, USA - M. trunc garden sep15 | ecosystem: Host-associated > Plants > Roots > Nodule | place: USA: California...
AAAAAAAAAAAAAAACTATTTACTTAGGGTTTGTATGTTACAGATATTTTTTTTATTTTTTATTTACATTCCATATTATATAAATTTATAAAAAAAGATAATTTATTTTGTGTTAGTTTATCTATACCTATATATAAATGTGCTATATTATTTTTGTCGGGATTTTTATCTTTCAATGATACCCTTAACGATTCCACTACAATAGAAAAAGTATTTGTTATCTTACAAAAAAATTATAAACAAATATGATAAAATAAACATACAATTAAACACAATAGAAAAAACGGAAAGATGGTTATGGCGGAAAAACGAAAAGTATTTGTTATGACTAGTCTTGACGCAATTTTCAACAACAACCTCTTCTTCATTGGTACTCGATTGACAGCAAACAACCACGTTTTCACACTCTTGCGGCGGTGGATAAACATATAGATCCAATTTCTGAACTTTCCGGCGGATCTGCCATGTATTTCAACGTAAGCAAATCCAAACTCCGGCGAGAACAAGGTCGCGAGCTTGGTTCAAAGTTTCTTCTTCTCCAACCACAACAAATCTTAAACATTAGATCAAAATTCAATTCAATTGAATAGAAGAATTTGTTGAATAGATCTGGTTGAGTAATATCAACACATCTGATGAAGACGTTTGGAGCACCTCTATTCCAAGCGGAGGAGGCGGCGTCAGAGAGCGACAAAGTGGCGGCAGCAAGCTCATGGAATCCAAGATGAGACAACAAGAACCCCCACCCCTTCTTAATGCTTCAGAAACCCAACCCCACCCCTTTAATTTTCCCTTCATCAAAGAGTTGAAATCCAACACAATGAATTAGTTGGGATCTGAGTTAAAATCCGATCATAAAGCGTTGTTTACTGGGTAATTTATGGAAGAACACAATGAAGAAGTGAAAAATGGAGGATGAAGCTAGACTTGATTCAGACCATATTTTTTTTATTAATGTTTAACTCCATTTAATTTTGATTGTTATTTGTTTTTTCATTTTAAAAATAAATTTTAATAATAAAAGATTATATGGAATTAATTTAATTACATAAAATGTAAAAATAACCCAGTCAGCTTGCCAACTCAGCAGATTTTGCTGACATGTTTTAGTGAGGGACCAAAAGTGGAAGAATATAAAGTTATAGGGACAAAATCTAAACTTTTTTTTTACAGGGACCAAAACCGGACTTAGTTCATATTACAGGGACTAAAAGAGGTATTTACCCTAATCTTTTTATAAATAATTTAGTTTGGGTACAACCACATGTAAAAGGATATTTTTGTTACAAAACTACATTCACCTTTTGAAACTTATTTTCTCTGTTTTAATTTTTTTTTTTAGAAACTACTCGTAACATTTCTTTTGTTAGAAGGTTAGCGTTGAACAAACATATTATCTGAGTTCATTTTATGGAATAGATCCGAGTGGAGTAACCCCAAATACATTCGCTCTGATAAACCGGCTAAATTCCTATATGAAGCCAGAGCCAAACTCCTCTTGTCGTCGTGAAGGTTTCCTTTCAGGCTGGACTTATCCAGAATAATCTAGAGCCTTTTTGAGCCACAACTTATCTGAAAATTTATATTTATATATCTGTATATAATTTCTGTAACATATGTCTGATATGTTTTCTTATTATATGCATATCTGAATACATAGTTTGATCTTCTTGTCTATAGGTTATGATTATATGCTAAACATATTATTTATTTATTTTTTGGTACAATATGCTAAACATATTCTATTTTCAAGGATTAGTAATATTTCCCCATTGTTCTAATTATACACATTCATGTATATTTATTCTCTCTTATGTCTTGGTATCGTCATTGAGTATATGTAGTTACCGAATGGTTCGTAGTAATCAATTATACATAGCTAGACAGTATTGAGTGCAACCAGTTGCACAAGTATAGAAACTCATTTCCAGCACAACCATGCTAGTATAATCTATTATCAGACAAAAAAGGCAGCCAAACAGTCCAACTTATCATCATAACAATACCAAGACATAAAGGGCAGCTAGCATGCAATACATAAACCTATACTTCAAGTTATCTCACATAATTCTACCCAAGGAGGGTTCGAAGCTAAAAGGAACTCATCTCAATAGCAATATTCTCTCGTCCAAGTTTCTTATTTCCATGGTTCAAAGTTCCGCCAAGTTTCTTATTTCTTTCCGAGCTTCCTAGAGACCCAATTAGTTGAACGACAATCTTTATGGAGACGATTAACTTATACTACTTTATTACTTGGTACGATTTGGTGCAGTTGCCTAAATTTTCCATCAATGATATATAAGATGAGAGTTAGCATGCTTTATAACGTTTTATACACTTGCTAATATATCTATAGGCATAAATGTCATGTATCTTAAGAGACATGTGTATGACATACTCATATCGATGAGATCATCTAATTAAAATTCACTTAAAACACATCAAGACTAATATAAAAATGTAGGTTTCGTCCACCGCAGAGGTGCATTTTCTATACGAGTAAGATGTGTTAATGTTAAGCTGAAATGTTTTCCAAAATTTAGCCCTCATCAAAACTAATACCAAATAATTTAGATTCCGCTCATCGCGAGGTGCATTTTTTATACTAGTAAAGTAATGTGCGATTGGATGATTGTAGTATCCAATTGCTAATTTTTTTGGTATAACTTAACTAAACTAAACAAATTACAATAAGATTATATAAGAATAAGGAGTTATTCGTCCAACTGAAAAATATTTTGTAATGTTCTATTATTTCTTTGATCTCAATTGGTTACCACTTTAAAATTAGACGATGAACATTACCAACATTAATTATTATTTTTTATCGCTTGTTTTCCATTATATTAATTATTTTTTTATCTCTTGTTTTCCATTATATATTGTTTTGTATTTTCTTCTTTTCCTTTCTTTCTTCTTTTTACAAGCGTATGTGAAATAAAAAACACTTTTTTTTTTAGAATAAAAATGAACTAACTAAAAAGAGAGTATAAAGATTAAGGCAAAAACTTGACCCAATTAATCCACACAACTGGAGTTTAGAGAGCCCAAACCCGATCCACATGAAACCACTCCAACTGGGGTTTATGGATGGTGCAGCCGTGAAGGCTAGCGCACCACCACTCTCAAAGCTACATTGTGGGAGAACTTTGGATTTGAGAGGAGGAGGAGGAGGTTGCAGCAGTGTATTTTTTATATTTAACTACCGTCAAATATTCCCCTATGTAACTCTCTCTGACCAACCAGTTTACAAACTTTCAGGTTGAGTTTATTCAGCGACAAGCAAATGTAATAGTTCATGCTCTTGCATGAGAGACCGCATTATCAGCTAGTCCCACCGTCCATTTTAATATTCCCTTGTATTAACAATCTTATTATTAATTAAATGCTATAAGCAACTTTCCTTAAAAGAAAAATATATTCATGCTAGATGGTCATGTGAAATTTTAGAAAGACTCACAAATTCATTGAAGATGCTTTTGATTGCAATAATTTAAAATGAATTTGGCTAGGTGACATAATTACAGATTATAAAGTTATAAAATTTCTTGTATCAAAAAACATGTTATGAAATAGCTTTTAATGGTTTTACACATACCAAAACTAGTGTCACACATAACAAGCAGCAATCCTTACAAGAAAGCATTGTTCCAATATCAATAATATACACATTGCATAGTGTTTGCTAATTGATTGAATACACACAAATTTGCATCTTCTCTTCTTTTGACAATGAAGGAAGATGGCAACCCTGGACTGTTTCAGTACTTGGTCCAATGAAATTTTGGAGACAAACCACTTGCATGCACACCTTGAATTCCCTCCCATCTCAGTCTAGAATAAGTGCAATCTCAGTACTAACAACTAACATCATCAAGCAGTAAGGGAGAAATAAAAAAGAATCCCCCTTCTATTTCAACAAAAATAAAAAGATAGGGCATGGTTTCTCATAAATCTTTATCTACAACACAAAAATCTCTTTCATGTATTTACTTATTCAACCATTTCTTGGCAACCATGAGTGTATATACGTACCTCACTAGTACCGCTTAAGCAAAGTTCTAATATGAACAAAACACCAAGTTTTGAACAATGTTTTGTGCTTTCTCCAACCATCAAAATGTTTAGCAATCACCTTTCTATAACTAGGCCTCTGCTGAACCAAAATCCAATACTCAGCAATGTTTGGCCTCATAGTTATGTACTCATTCTCTAAATCCAAAAGTTTTAAACGAGCTAAAACCGGAATGAGCATCACATCAGCCATGCTAAACTCTTCGCCTGCCAAATAAGGTGTTTCACTCAGTTGTCTTTCCGCTTCATCAAGCAATCTAACCAAATGCTCCTCGCTCCTTCTCAAAACATGAGGGTCTTTCAACTTTTCTTCAGTTTGATATGCTTCTCTTAACTTTCTATGGTATGCACCTGCTAATTCAGGGGACTCCGACATACGAGCAATCACCACACGCCTTAAGAACTTGGAAACGTAAACTCGGTGTTTCTCTGGTATATGGGAGAGGGAAAAATATTTAGGATCCCACTCTTGTATCCTCTTCATCCATTCAATCACTTCACTCCTATTGCTGCTGATATCCTCAGAACCGGCGGAGACCACAGCAATTCTTTCTATGTACCTGAAAAATCCATAGCACGTAAGACATCTGTTTGTGACAGAAGTACTTAAAACACATATTCAACTTCAACATTTCATTCTTAGTCGGCAGAACGCTCAGCGATTAAGCTTTTATCGAGAATTGATGGAAACCACTTTATATACAATGTAGCATATACACAATAGGCTGCTTCAAAGCCATGGGAATCCGTTTAGAAAGTAAAGTCGAATATGCAGAAAGCGGTTTTGATAGCAATCAAATTCTGATTTTTATTTTTTTCCCTTACAAAACTCTATGGCTAACCTCTAACGATGCATAAATTTTCAAAATAAAGTTTATAAAATTATAAATATCTATACAAGCCAGTGATGACAAAATAAGGAAGACAGTTTGAAGGGAGCATACTTACTGAATTATATCAATAGTCTTGAAAATGATGTGAGAGCCGTTTTGGAAAACAGGGAGGCTTCCACTCGGATTCATCTGAAAGAATAAGGAATCCAAATTCTTGCCAGTTACAGGATTGATATGGAAAGATGTATAATCAACGCCTTTTTCTTCCAATGCAAGTCTCACCTTCTGGCTGTCCAAATCAAACGGATGATGATATAGCTGCATTTTATTATCACCACCTAGGAAGTTGCTGATTGGTATTTGTTCTAAGAGTTAAATTCTTTATAACTGAACCGACACCAAAAATCACTCAGAACATTAGGATCTGCAAAACAAACGATATCCAAGTTGTCAATAAACAACAATTCTTGCATAGAATCTTACAAATAAAAAAACATTTGTTTACGCCTTTTCGGTCATAAAGGAAAGAGATAACCATATTTCACTAGTCATTCTAAATAAATAGCAACCTGGCAGGAATGTAACATGATCCAAAATGTGACAGAAACCTATAAGTAAGAATTGATATATGAATGAATGGCACAGAAAAAGTGAAAACCACCACATATTGAAAAATCAAATATGTAATAGTACTATGATTTCCAATAACAGAAATTTGATTTAACATCCGTTATAGTACTAAAATGAAAGGGCATTACTAACTAAAATTTCAACATACATACATGTGACCTAATATAAAGAGTACTGAAGAGTGAAGACAAAAGAAGCTTCTGAAAACATTGAACAATAAACTACTTATCCAATATCCAATATTCAACATCTTTGATTAATTGAATCAATCCAATTGAAAAAGTAATTTCAATTTACAAAAACAAGACGGTTAATAATGATAATAATAAAAATCATCAAGAAGATCATTTTATCATCTTGAAAATTCAGAAGCAAAACAAAAAACAATTAATTCAATGAGGCAGTGATTGAAAACCATATAATATATAAAAAAGTTGGAGAAATCCAATCCGATAAAACACAAGTGAAAGCACAAGATAGGTATGAAATGATTAAAGCAGAGAGAGATAGAGATATACCCAGAAGAAAGGTTTTAGGGATTGAAAGTACAGAGAGTGACAAAAAGAAGTTTCTTTTGAGTTTTACAGAAAACGATGAAACAAAGACAGACAGCGAGGAAATTACCTACGCAACATAACATAACATGTAGTCATGTAGTACGTGTACGAACCATTATAACTGTCACCATCGTGCAATTAATTTTTTTCTTTTTTTTCTTTCTTCTTTTAAATACAACTTTGACTCTCAATAACAATTCTAGTCCCTCCTTAAAAAAACCAATTTACCTCGTTCAATTTATTTAGTTGATAGATATGGCATGATGGGTTTGAAATTGTCCACGCAACTCAGTTGATAGTTGTAAGAATAATATTACGTTCAACCGAGATTGAGTTCCAACTATTAAAATCAATTTGTAACCATAAATCACTTAACTAAAAAAAATTCCCAAACTTGTTCCCTAACTTTTTAGGGCGCTTTTCAACATTATCATCAGTTATATTTTGCCAGTAGTTTACAATTTTCTTCTCAATATATGTTAAAGTGGTACAATTAATTGTTCCCGTATAATTTAGTTGGTAGGGACATGTATTGTTATTTGTAGGGATTAAAATTTGAATCTCAAACACTTCACTTACTAGACTACTTGACACAAAAAGTGGTACAATTAATTGACGTGACATGTCGGCATGAGTTCGTTAAAATAAAATTAAAATATACAAAATGTGAATATTGGGATTGAAACTTTTTTCCTTTACATAAATAAAATAAAATCAACTCATTTAATTAATAAATATAAGATGACGTGAAATCATGAATTCAAAAAGTAGTATAAAATAAAGACTCTCTAACTAATAAGTGGACAACATTTTTTGTTTACTCTTTCTTTTAAAAATAAATCAATTATTTGCTTCTCATTATAAATTAAAGCAAATGATTATTTAAAAACAAAAGTTCGAAAATGAAAGCAAGTCTTTAGTGAAAAAGAGAAAATGAAGGCAAATGTTCAGTGCACATTTGAGAGTACTTTGAAGAAAAATAAAAGTATGAGGTAAAAGAAAAATGGCGAGTTAAGGAAAATGGATCAATGTTGATAAAGTCGTTGGTGCATAATTTTTCTTATGAATATAACTGTTTGAACACTAGTGCTAACTTTCTCTCTAATTATGTTGCACAAAAGGATGCTTGCAATTCTCTCAAAAAAAAAAGGACGCTTGCAAATTATTTGCAAATACATTTATGCTTTCAAATACATTTAGTGTTTTATCCCAATCTTCATTTGGCCCTGGAGGAGTTTATTTTATTTTATTAGTACCATCCTTGACTTGCTTTATTTTATTTAAAGTTAAATTTATTTTAAGAGGTAGAAAATGATACCAACCTCAATGCTTCTAAAGGAATGAAGATTTGTATCAATTTGAGTAAATATATATTTTTAATATATGCAGGGGACGGGGTTTGAAACTCGGACATCCCACTTATTCACTTTAAAAAGATGAATTTTTAGTTACTAGACTACTTGATAAAAAAAAAAAGATCCAAAATAATAAAAGTTGAACTTTATTATTACTATCCCGACCCATTTTTAAACTTATAAATATAAATAAAAAACATTTAAAAATATCAATACAAATGAAATAAAAATATTTTGATGACATGAGAAATACCCATATCTTATAGATATTAAGACTTAGAGTAGTGCTAGTAATACCCTCTTTTGAATACTCTCTTTAGTACTCATTTTCTTATTGGTTTACAAAAATACTGTATTAATAATTATGTTGATAAATTTGGCACATGCTTTGTCGACATTTAACTTTATAATTATCAAATCAAATTATAATAATAGAGTTTAAAACAAACCAATGGTGGTGATGTATGATGGTTTGATTGAGGTGCATGGAACTTGGAAGTTATTGGGGAGGTGGGGGAGGGGGGGCTTAGAGAAATAGAATAATTTTTTCCAAAGAAACCCAATGATAAAACCAAACGAAAGTAGCATAAGCCCAATATCAACATGGATTTTTTGAAAATTGCTCTTCACCCTTTTAAAATTACTAATTCCCTGAAAAGTGTCAAACGTGAGTTAAATCACGCTTAGTTTTTTTCAACGTGAGTTAACTCACGTTGGATATTTTTCAGTGTGAGTTAACTCACACATGCACTTTTAAGATCGGTGAATGAGCAAAAACAAAAGGGAGAAGAACAATTTTCAATTTTTCTTGCTTAAGCACATGATGGATCCGTAAGAATTTTTCTATTGGTCATGCAAAAAAATTCAAAATCGCCTTAGAGGAAGTGCTATGAACATCTGCCAACATTTTATTTCTAAAACTCTCTATAACACCTATTCACTCTTACATGTATATAAAATAAGAGATTATTCTTCATAAATTGACGATGTAAACATTTTTTTGACACATGCATTCAATCAAATCATATCAAATAGATATTTTTAGAAATGTTTTTGGAACTAACATATCCCTAAAAAGTTTAATCTCTAAAAATAACACATTAGCTTGAGACAATATATGTTTATTTCATCTGAACATTTATTTATTTTCTTTACTTCTTTTGAACTAATTTTTTTCTTTGCTAAATTACACATTTAAGTTTTGTTCCTCCCAAGTTTAATAATTCTTAACTCCTTCCCTGCTATATATACATTAAATCCATAGGATGAGTGGTGAGAAAACTTGTGGAATCCAAATTTATGTCCCATTAAAATGCAGACATCTAACTTATAACCAAAATGAATGCTCTAAATTAACCACTATGTATCTCACACGTCTTGTGTTGTTGAAAACAAAAGCTCAAATAAATCACGTTGAATGCATGTCATTTTGTAGGCTCAACAACAGAGTTCCTCCAACCATTCATTTCGAACTGTGCGTGAGGGTTTGAACTTGCCTTCAAATTCAATTTTAGAGGAACCGATATGTTTGGTGCCGTTGATAGTTGATGCCAAATTTTGAACTTGATTCTACTCAAAATAAATAAATTCTCATATCATTCAATTTGATCTCTCAAACGGCTTTGTTGGTCCTACAACTATAATGGCATCAACAAGGAAATGGGGAACTATAAACAACCAATTTGGAATTTTTCATTTTTCTTATGTTTATGTTTTAAACTTTCGGAAAGAAAGCACCAATGTTTATTTTTATTTTTTTATGTATCCATTTGTTTTATAGCAACACGTGGTTGGTCATAGTGATAAAGGATTCATACACCTTAAACAAGTTGGTTAGAGTTCGATCTTTGAGTTTTGTAGTAAAACAATACGGTTGAGAGAAAAAACTTAACTTATCTTGCAGATTCTCCGCACTTATGACATTGTTATAAAAGAAAGTGTAAGTAATAATATTGTAAAGAGAATCAAGATATTTTTTTTTGAGGAAAGCAACATTTTATTCTCTTCCACCCCACTTCAATCATATCATGTGATGCAAATTGGACTTTCATTATTATTTTTTTGCACAAGTTCCTCCATCTTTACACACTTTTCATTAAAAAAAGAAGAAGCTCATATTAGAGAATCTGTATCTAAAATTGAAGTTCTAGTTTAATGGTCCTCTAGGACCTTCTGTTTAAGAAACACGAAAATTGAATAATTTGAAGTGAGCATGCACTGGTTTAAAAAAAAGTAACTAAATTAATTTAATTTTTAAGTGTGGGTTTACAATTACAAACTTCTTGATAGAATAATATCTAGATGATCAATAGAATCGGTCAGAAAAAGAAAATAAATAGATGATCAATAATCTATGTAGTATGTGGGAGTATTTCATTGTTTTGTATTATTTTTTGGTTGATAACAATCATTGTTTTGGATACTGTAGATGCCTTTACCTTTCTCTCCATATATATAATTATATGTATTTTTTGACAAGATATAATTATATATATGTTGACCAAAAGTTTTGGATTGATCATGAACATACAATATACGCCGTCCATGCGATCAAGTTGAGTTTGTTAACAAGATTGTTATATTTTGATAAAAAAAATCACCAACATCATAAGACATAGATGTTTGTGTTTTTTAACCATTTAATTGAGTTTGAACTATGAATGGTCGAATAATATATATATATATATATATATATATATATATATATATATAT
>Ga0099826_10004059_pt1 | contig 10162 bp, 7 predicted proteins | sample Mtrugardesep15_FD_76830 | JGI IMG/M metagenome (GOLD analysis project Ga0099826, IMG submission 76830) | Root nodule microbial communities of legume samples collected from California, USA - M. trunc garden sep15 | ecosystem: Host-associated > Plants > Roots > Nodule | place: USA: California...
ATGATAGGGCACCAACAATTTAGATGCATCGAAGATTGCCTAAATGTGTACATTGCAATCGAGAAAATAGTGTGAACCCTTTAATTGCTAAGAAGAAAAGTAATATCAATTGGTTGTTTATGTTGTTGGGACAAATGTTTGGTTGTTGCAACCTTAAGCAATTGTGATATTCCATCATTATGTAAATCCCTTGCAACTCATTTGAAACTATCTTGCTAAGAATTGAATCTATTCTTTGCTAAACTGAGAGCTGTCACATTTCAGGAATCTCTGTCTAGTTTAACATCTGCTCTATTAAGTGGTGCTTTGAGTGTGTCCTTTCCATGGACTTGGTTTCCCTCTTTTTGCTTTCTTTTGTTTTTATTCCTTTCCTCGTGTAACCTAAATAAAAAAGATAGTACTGCTTATTACGTATATAGCCGATATTACCCAAAGAAAATAAGATATATCAAGTATATGGAAAGAGTTCGTTAAAAAAAAACGCACTGTTTTTTTGAAAGGATAAAGAACAACATCGTGTGTTTCGGTGGATAAACTTTTTATTTCGACCAATGATTAAACTTTAATTAAATTTACAAAAGGGTAAAAAAGAGAGAGGGTGTATAATAAAAATAAAACTATAAGCTCAAACATTGGTTTAATTAGCATCTCAAATAAATCTAATTGGTTTACTTAGCATCTCAAATAAATCTATTAACTGCCGATATATAGGTTTGTTCACCAAATACCGATCCTTTGGTCAAAAAGAGCATACGAGTGACCCATGATTAATCACCCATTCTGGTGATTCAATATCGAATTTTGTTTTGGTTAAGAAAAATTTCGAATTTCCTATAGGACGCTAAATATATTAACACAAGTTTGAGCGGTCATGCCTAAACCTTTCTAGTCCCACCAAAACTACCAAAAAAAAGAGCTATCAACATTTTTGTACATCATCCTGCAGATGCGAGGCATCTCAGGCTAGTGTCTACGCAAAAAGATTTACAAATCAAGGGCCACATGTTGGTACCTTTAATTTACTACTCATACTTCTCTTCTACCCGAGTCTTCAGTTCAGAGTTAGTGCTTCCAAATATTAACATTTAATTTTCCAGTAACATTTTCTGCTGCTACATGACATTCTATCAAACACATGTTTCTTTTAACATCCTCCTTGTGAGTCGTCGACTTTGACCACCTGTTTCACTCGTAAGCTTCCTCCTTTTATCATTCTGTTCCTGAGATTCAGATGCTGGTGGTTCTCTCTTGCCAGCTAGACTATCATTCTCAACACTAGTATTCTGAGCCAAATCCAATATTTGATGGGTCGTGGAATTTATATTATCTTGGAAAGAGGAATGAGATTTCACACATGCATCAACCTCACGCACATCATTTGACTCTTGAGAATCTTGAACAACATAAATCTCATGCCCACCGTTTGACTCTTGAGAATCTTGAACAACATAAATCTCATGCCCACCATTTGACTCTTGAGAATCTTGAACAACATAAATCTCATGCCTACCATTTGACTCTTCAGAATCTTGAACAACAGTGTCTGCAATCTCCACAAGTGCTATCTTGTTTGGAATGTTGGACTCTTCAATTTTCTCCAGAGGCTGATCTTCAAGAGAAACTTGAATCCAATTTGAATATGGAAGGCCCTCAACAGATTCCACAAAATTCATTGGGAATCCCTGCTGTGTTGTTTCTGCTGCTCTATGATCTTTACCTATATATGATGTGGATGGGAAATCCGATGCCAAAATGCTTACTTGAGAATTTGCTCTCTCCATTGATTTAGAAACTTCATCACCAAACTCTTCCGTTTCCTGCATCATAGTATCGAAATGTGAAGTTCTGCAGGTTGTCTAGAAACATTTATGCGTGTGCAGAAGACACATTACTGCGTGTTGCTTCATGTATTCTCCCAATAATTTAACAGCTCTAACCATATAAATAACCGGGTACTGGGTAGACATTTTACTTTTCTCTTTAATTTACTAATTTGCTTGAGAAAAAAGAAAAGAAAAGAAAAGAGGGGACAAGGAAATTGGGAACTATTCATGTACACATGATAGGAGTCTAAACTTCACATTCTACCCTTTGAATTTTCCTTTTGCAAAGGATTCTACCCTCTGAAATAATATATTACAAGCATATCCTAATTACAAACAAATCAAAAGGCCCAACAATTTCATTTTATTTTTTAGATTAAAATTTGTAATATTCTTGAGTTTGAGTGGGTTGTTAGCAAGCCATCACATTTAACCCAAGGGTGCACAACAGCTTAAGCTAAACTGTGTTGACAGTATAATTCTTTTAATTCACTCATTTTCTATCTCCAAATCATATTATCAGAAGTTAGGAGCTTTGCAGCACAAAATGTGACTATTTTTCTTATAAAGTTTTGTATACGAGGCACTTTGGTTTCTTTCATTTAATCCCTTCCTTTTATGTTTTAGTAAAAATGTGTGAAGGGAAATTGGTACATGGCCGATATAATGGATCTCAACCATGAAACCCCAGGTTCTCGCTCAAGGTAGATTAAACATCAAGTAGAAAACCTGAGAACACATTCCGGCAAAGTTGGAATATGCTACAGTTAAATAGATGCGAAATAATCACAGTAATCAATCACTGCAATGTTTAAAATACCTCTATTGGTGACAAGAATCCACTTTGATGACACAATGACATCTGCTGACAATCGAAATGTGGAGGTACAACTGCTGCTTGCAAGTCCTTGAAAACAATTTCAGGATCTCTTGAACATGATGCAGCTCTTACAGGTGAAACAGGTTGGAACCGAATATCAGTCTCAGCAGAGCCATTAGAAGGATTCCCATGCCACATACCAGGGTAACAGCTAGCTCCAGAGGAATCTGCTTCCACTTTGTGCTCGATAACACCAGGAAGTTCAGAGAGAGGACCTTTGCCACGGCAATCAATAGGGGGTGCTTTCAAAGAACTATTTTCAAATATATCATAAATTAAGTTCTGTATATGAGATCGTCTCAGAGAAGCCTCATCCGAAGGGAACCAGTTACTATTCAACTGCGAATGAAAAGAAAATTCAAATGTGATTGAGCTGTAAAGCCAGTGCTGTCCATAAAAAATATGATTGAGCAGCACGAGATACAATCTGATATGACAGGCTCAAGTAAAAAAAATATAATAGAATAATGTAGAGAACATTTTAAGCATACAATTGCCTTAAAATCGTCAGGAGAAGGGGAGGGAGGGAAAAAGAACCAAGTATCCAAGGTAAAAGTATAACCCATGTATTTCATGTAATAACTTCTGAACCAAGGAACAATTATATATCATTGCTTACAATACAAGTAAATTAATTGCTTATACAGTTTCTCTAGTAAAATACTTTTACAAGGTTGTGACCACAACTCATACTCAAACACTGCTATTCCTCAGTTACAGTTTGCTTCCTATAACAATGAAAAAGCAGAGGACCGTAGCAGCAAGTATATTGTCATGATTGACCTTGTACTAAAATTTTATAATTTAACATAGCACTTAATGGAATCAGACAAAAACATATTAGAGAATCATGAATGCCAGATACCACTAACAATAGTGCTGCTTGAAATAAAAATTAAAATGAAGAGTCAACACTATATCATTGAAAATTCAAAATGAAACTATATATCACATCGATTCATGTTATAATCCAATACGAAGTCACTCACAAATTTGGAGAACTTTGTTATCTTGAAAGGGTTAAATTTGATAGGAGCTTCCTCCAGAAAACGTTCCACAAAGTAAAGCAAAAACAGACCGCAATCATATAAATTATCCTGCTGAGGCAGCTGGAGAAAAAAAGGGGGAAGGAAAAACGAAGTCAATTAAAAGTTCAACTGAATTTGTTAGATTCATTGGGAGAGAGGATACCTCTAGTGAGATGAACCGCAACTGTAAAAATTTAGAAGAAAAATCATCCACCATATTGGGGTGTCTCTCTTTCCATTCTTCACAAAGGTAGCTGTCATTTTACAATATGTGGAAGAAAGCAATGTCAGACTCTGTGATAACAGAAAGCAAATGAAATGCACTTAAACCAGATTTTACTTTATTAGAGTTTCATTTTTACTACATTGTGTTACAATTTTCTGCAGTGGCTCGATGAAATAACTCAGCCAAAGAAACCTTGTGAAACCATCTAAGCTCATGGTTCTTCAGATAAAATATCAATACAAGCTTTATGCTGTTTGGTCACCGATTATGAAACTTCCAATGTAAACACATCAATAACTTGCAAGGTAACTATTAGCTTAATATGGATTTCAATGGCATGTTTGGTTGACAAAAACATAAGGGAATGGCAATGATCATCGACAGTGACGGGTTATTGGCCAGATTCTGTTGGTCAGTGGGTGGCCAATCACCAGCCACTCTTAAGTGTAGGTGACAAAATTTTAGTGACTGATGGAATTGGCCAAAGTCAGCAGTCAACCAATGGCAATAACATAGGATAACTGAATCCTGGCGATCAGCAACAGCAGTGGCAGAAGGTGGCCGTATTTAGAGTGTGACAAGATTTTGGAGAAAAGAAGAGTGATGGTAGCTGGATTCGAGTGAGTGGTGATCAACGATCGTGGCAGAATATGCTCCTTTTTCTTTGATAAGTGTGGCAGAATTCGCTGATCATTGTCAATCACCAGTAGCATGTAATGGCGGTTGGAACAAGCAAAGAAATGGAAACGATTTTGATAACATGACAATAGAAAGTGTTCCTGTACCACGGGAATGGAGCACACCCACTTCCCCCACAAGACTGAAAGTGAGTGATTGTTAAGCAAAAATTTTGGATGGGAGATTTTATGACATATTGTACCAAACATGAAAACCCAACATTTGCATACAAATATTCTGAAGAATGAAAATAATTTTCCAACTAAATGGCAATGCCCAGGCTGGAGAGAATAAAGAACTCTTTAGGAACATGTGTTTGTGCATTCGTTTCCCTATAGATCTTCCAAAAAAGATTATCATCAGTTGATGCAATGCAATTTAGTTAAGCATCCTATGCATATATATCCTGCCTTATTTGGCATCTTAATGCATTAAGGTAAACAGCTCAAATTTGGGCCATCAAAAGAGAATATTAATTTGGAATGAAAATCTGAGAAAATAAAAGGGGAAATAGATCCTTGTTTTCAGACCCCCGGATTATCATAAGCTATAAAACAGACGTTGATTATGTATCAAACTTGGCTATCAGTAAGCTACCTTTGGAAAAGATTCTTGAGACCTTTATGACTTCCTTTCAGGGAGTCCATGTGCAAGATGCAAGGTACTTTGGAAGATTCTTTAATTTCTTCATCTGCAAGAAAACCAAATAAAATGAAGATCGGCCAAATAAATCATAAAATAACAACTTAAATGAAAGATATCTTACCTCTGAAGCATGGCACCTCCCCAGGATGACAAATGACGATCAAACTCCAGTGAAGACTGACATCAAGATACATAAATAATTATTCTTAAGATGCTATAGAAGCAATATTTGCTATCAATTTTTTTCCGGCTCTTACCTGTAGTTTACGGGAATCAAGATATAATCTTTTTCAAAAAGGTTAACTTTCCTGGTCCATTTACGCACACGTTGAAAAGCTGCTCTGCCATCAGAAGCACTTTCTGGGTCTTTATCTAAATCAGCTAGCTTTCGAAAGAAGAAGCTATTGAAAAAGTGAAACCTCCCCTGCTCATCAGTGGGGAGTTTATTTTTCAAATACCTACAGATACACCAGATTCAGCAAATGTCATTCCATATGAAGCCTCAAATAAAGAGGCGCATATATAAATCTTTGAGGAGTTATTCCATTTGAAAAGAAAATGGTAAGACAAACACATGAGCAGCACTATCAAGAATAACTAATTTAACAACTTTCAATCTAAAGGATGGAGAAGAGTACAAGTGATGGGATAATAAAGATCGCGTGTGCACATGAATGAGACACAAAAAGAGCGTAAACACTGAACACTGCTTTATCAATGGAAACCAAAGGAAAGTTACAATTTCTTTAATCATACTTACTTGATGTAAAAGTCAATAATAGTGTCATTGACGAATGTCTCTGGCTGTAAAAGTGCAACATCTCTCTTGCTAATAGAAACAGCATCAGGTTCCCCCTTTGGATAAATAACCTCCTCAAATGCTTCATCAAAACTGTATCATATGATTTTATATTACATTAACAAGCAATTTTCTTTTAACAACCATCGTTCGATACAGCACCGATAAAAATGTCCAATTACCAAAAATAGGTCGTCTTAAAAAACACAAAAGTTAAAAGGGTTTCAACCGTAAAAACCAAGCTTCATGGAGTGGCAGGCAGAAACAAGCTAAAGGTGTAAGAACGCAATGTGATGTTGAAATCATTAGTTAACCTTTGAAAAAATTTGTGATTTGCGTATTAAGTACATGCTCACACAAAAAAAAATGACCTAAAGTCGGAACCTGAGGCCAAAGCCCACCTTTTGTTGGGCTGAAATTCAATGTGTTTGGTATCATGAGCATTGGCGACAAGGATCAAACTCTTCAACGCGTGACTAAAGAGGTTCTAAATTCTAATACTATGACAAAACCAAAAAAGCACAAGGATTCGAATTAGGTGCAGTCTCATTCATGTTTTTCATATATATTTTATAGCCCTAAAAGTTAGAAAAAAAATACAATGGAAGCCAAACAAAAAATCAACAAAAAACTATACTTTCAAGAGTTACCAAGGGCTGAAGAAATTCTGGTTAACAATCAAAGCAAATAACATAGACGAGCAGCACTAGCAAATTAAAATGACCATATGCAAAAAAACTAAAAAATAACATAACAAGGAATCAAAATTAAAAAGTTCTTTATCAAATAACATTTAAAGACTAAAGTAACACAGATTGTAGTTCAACAGATATCAAACAATGGAAGTAGAAATGTTTGTTCGACTTACATGGGAAAATAATGCCTCTGAGAGAACAAACTGTCCTGTCCCAATATAGAATTATTTCCAAAGTTATTTGCATCAATGCTGCATGAAAGAAATATAATAATGATATCAACCAACACCTTACAAATTGTGCAGCAACCTTTTGTATGGTTAAGTATCTAAGAAGCTAAGATACATAGAAAAAATGTGTGACCATAACAAATTGACATAATTATATATCTTTCCCCCACCTATATCAGAATATATTCTTTCTACTAAAAATGTGTAAGATAAACATACAATTTTGAGTCTATAAATGGTAAGACATGTCGAAGATGTATCATATCTAGATGATAATGGTGTTTTTTGTTTTGTAAAAGAAATGTATCCTTCAAGTGCAACTGTGGAGACTAATCCCATCGAGGTAATTGAGATCCATTTAAGGGATTGACCTCTCCGGGCAAATGTTTTTCCATATGCACCGGCCAGGGATCGAACCCCAGACCAAATAGTTAAGAGACCCAAGTATCTACCACTTGGTCCATACTATGTTGGTAGGTAGATACCCAAGTATCTACTGATACTTTTCCATTTTGAAATATTTGGGGTTCATAATTTTAGTATTAATAAAGCACCAATATTCCAGATAAAAGGAACACTGAAAACATAAACCATTAAAGGAATGCATCTCGTTGTGAAAAAGCTTGGAAGACTCTAAAATTCAATACAGATGTTTGTGAAAATTTGGAAACGAATACCGTATTGAATCAAATATGAATTTAATCAGAACACATGAAACAGTTAGATACCCTTTCATCTTTGATTTTCATTTCCTTCATCAATGATGGTGAGACAATTTGTATGCTTCCCAAAAAATAATTAGGTAGTAAGGCAAACATCATTACACAAACAAAAAATGTTACAGCCCGGTGTTTTAAACAATAAAATTCTTACTCAAAAACTGTACTCCAGATACTTGTGTATCTCATATCCAATAATTTGATAGCCTCTTCTGCCCTGGACCAATATGAATCATAAACAGCAAATTTCAACAGCTTAAAGCCTGCATGAACATTAATTCATATGAAAAGTGATAAGTCAAAGAATCCCATGAGCATAAAGGAAATTGTAGAACATTGAAAAGGTAACTATAGACGTTCCTAAATTTAAAAATAAGTGGAAAAGGAACAATAAATAGGTTGATTATTCTCTATTGAACATTTATAGTAATACCATCCATTGTCTAATTGTCTAAGCAATCAACTTGGTCCTAAACTATAGAGGCCTATAAAATACATGCATTCATTATAGCCCTTCAAAAGCCGAGAACCAGAGGCTAAATCCACAATGATACAGATTCTTCAACTATGGCGAGATTTATCAACAACACAAAATTAAAAGGCATGAAATACTATGATTACTAACAAGGGCATAAAAAATATTCTTCTTTTTGTTAATTCTGTCATTCAAATTAACTTGGCAAACAATAGCCAACCAATTGATTAAAGTATACCTGCAAGTGTCACTCGTAAGCAGATCAAGGATAGGGATATTAGACCCATAATGACACATAAAAAGATCACTGATATTATTTACAAAAGCGGTCACACCTGGTTTTTCATTTTTAATGCCAACGTCTTCTGAATCTTTTGATCTAAGGAGAAGGTTAATCCATGCTGTTTCAATCTACAGACAGAAGACGGTCAAATTTATCATTAAGGGACTAATATAAAAAGAAATAGACGAGCAAACTACCTTTTCAAACCAGCATGATTCGATTTTTATAATATCTTCAGTTTCCCACTCAATTTTAAAAGTTTTCCCAGTTTGATTGTTTTTTGGGCCTTCAAGTTTCAGGGAGCTGCACGAGAATATTAACCGAGAACCGGTGGAATATAATTCCTCGTATTGAATAAAATCAGGGAAGACATCGACCACCTTTTCATTGTCATCCTGCACATTGAGAAGAACAACTAGGACAGTTAACCAGAGATATCTAACATTTCGAAAGAAAACAAAAATGTCCCTGTGATGTAACGTTCTACATTTCCAATGCATGAAAGAACAAGATTGAGCACAATATTTCACTACAAAGTAAAAAATAATTCCAATTGAAAACCTATACTTACATATACAACTAAAATTTAGTTGTACAGGTACTTTGTTTTTAAAATAACCTGAGCTACCAGATTAGATCACATAAGCTGACCAAACCAATTGCAGTAACTAACAAGGTAAAAAAAAAAACATATATAAGAGAAACAGGACAAGCAAGTGCAGAATGAAGTTCCATTGCCAAACAAACACTACACCTGCCTTCAGGTCATTTGATTTAATTATTTTCTTTCTACAGTCTACACTTCTTCTAAGTTACATGTTCCGACTTTAGGTAAATTTTGAAACTATGGATATCACTCTATTGCACACTTCTCCATAACATTAGAAAGAAGGGAAAAAAAAAATATCTCTTTTCTTACAACACACTCATGCTTGTTGTCTTCCTCGTCTCTTACTTCTCCCTACCTACCTCATTTCTTTCTTTCTTTGTCTATGTCACTTCAACTGTCAAAACACTATTGTTTAACATATCTTATTAACATTTTCTTTGATTTGATTTACCCCTAAAGCAAAAGAGATATATAAGGCAGAACAAATTTAAATCTTTTTCATAATGTAACCAAAGATTTTACATTTTGCCTCCACAGATTACACTCTAAACAATTGACCATATAAACATGACAAATACACTTACAATTTTAAATGCAGCAGAATCATCCTCTACTAGGTGATCTTCAAAGCAATCTGAAATCACAAGAAAAAAAAATCGAACGATTTGTAAATAGAAGACCAGTCTAAAAAATCATCCTCCACTATTGCTGATTATATAAATAAGAATTCTACATATGTTACTCAAAAATACCTTCAAATTTCGAAGGATCAAAAGTAGAATTTGAAGACGAACTCATTTCACTACTATCATCCTCTTCGTCCTCATCATCATCATCATCATCAGAACACATATCAAATACCTGATTCTGAAACAAAATTCAATTAACAGTCATAGACAATAACATAAATACTAAGTAAACAAAGAAAGCAATCAAGTTAAAAGAAAACAAACAACAATTAGCATTGAGTAATTACTTCCAAGTCAACATCACTATCTACAAACTCAGCATCACGGTCACTCTCTTTCTCAGCAAAATGTTGCAATGGCGAGTCCATTGAACATGCATTAA
>Ga0099826_10004060_pt1 | contig 10160 bp, 5 predicted proteins | sample Mtrugardesep15_FD_76830 | JGI IMG/M metagenome (GOLD analysis project Ga0099826, IMG submission 76830) | Root nodule microbial communities of legume samples collected from California, USA - M. trunc garden sep15 | ecosystem: Host-associated > Plants > Roots > Nodule | place: USA: California...
AAAAAAAATTAAATAAAAATATGTTATCAATGAAGAATCTTAGGTGAACGGTAAAATTTGCTTCAATAAGGTAACAACTTTAAGTAATAAGATAGATGTATAAGGATATTTTAGTAATTTACTTAATTTATTATCGAGTATGGGTACAATCAAAACCGTGTTTGTATCCATATAATAATTTGTAGTGAAATACCCGTGGATACCTGTTTAACTACCCGTCCCGTGCCCGTGATAGATTTTATCCACGGGTACCCATGGGCATGGGTATTTTTGCCACCCCTAATCATACTGTAGTTTCATAAAATAAATAAAACATTGAACGGGTTTGGAACGAAAACTTATTTTTATTATCATTTAGTGGACTAGTATCTCTTAAGTAAGACTTCATTTGAGTCTTGCACAGAAACAAAATATGTTTCGAAGGCAAAGTTAGTCACGTATAAATTGCTGGATATTTTGTATCTATTACATGATTTAGAAAAGGAAGATATATACATCATAACCGTACTGATAAAAACTATATAATGCTTTGAATATAATACTCCATAATATATAGCAGAACATTAGTTTGAAAATAAAATTAATATTTTTTCGTCTTTAATATAGGACATCATTGATTGAGACACATAAATTGCTGCTATGCAATTGACCAAAACTATATGACAATATATTACAAGAGTAGAGATGAAAATAGACTATTTGCATTATACTCTTCAACGTATCACTACCAAAAAAAATACTCTTCAACGTATCCCATTACAACACAAGATGGATATACTATTTACATGACATATAGGTTACAAGTAAGTGAATAACCCCATTTCATTAATTAATATTGAGTTAAGATCGCTAGCAATTAGTAAGCCAACTAGCAATTAGTAAAACCTTCCACCAAAGAGAATTTTAGATCAGGCCAAAGGAAAGTGGAAGACAAAGAAGAAGCTGACACCCATGCAATATATATTTATAACATTTTTTATTAGATGTTCATCGATGATATGTCTTAAACGAAACCTTATTAAAAAGAAATCGAGGAGGAAAAAATGATAGCGAAGGAAAAATAGTAGAATATTCATTTTGTGAAAACTCTTATAAAAAATCTTAACTAAAAAATTTAGTAGAGTTTTATTAAGGGTCAGTTTAACGAGTCAACTCTATTGATTCACAAAAATTATGTCAATCAAATGTCTAGATAGCCATACAACACTCAACAATCCGATGAGTGTGTCATATCTAGCCAACTAACCCTGAGTCTTGACCCTTGGAGTTAAACCTTGGTAAAGGAAAGAAAAAAAAAGTTTAAAACAAATTTTCATATACTTTGAGGATCAAATTGACGAATTTCATATACTTAATAAACTACTTAATATATTTACATAGGATAGGTTAGAAACTAAATTAATTTAGGACTAAATTAATTTATTCAATTTTCACTAATTCTCCCTTTGATTTTTGTCATATTTTATCATTTCACACAAATTAAAAGAATGTTGATTTTTACCCTAAAACCTCGTATTAACGATTGGTATATTTCTATTATCAAAGGTAAAAAAATAATAGTAACTTGGAACGTGATAATTGTAACAAAAAAAACTTGAAAGGTGTGTTTGGTTTGTAAAAGAGTAAGAACTAGACAGAATGGTACAAGACAGAACAACACAACACAAGGCATAACAATACATGATAAATTTTTATAGCATTGAATAATTTTTTTGTTATATACGATTTTTGGGGGACGAAATACTATTTTTGTATTGTAGACAACTTGTACGTGGGACAAAAAGTTGTGCTGTGGTTTGGTGAGGAACAAAAATAACAGTTTTTGTCATATCCCTTGCCTCCAGTTTGTCTTGTACCTGAAATAGTGTTACAGATTAAACACAGTTGTTCTGTTCTCATTTTTTAACAAATCAAACGCACCCGAAACGTGATAATCATTTTAAGATAAATTATAGTTATTTTTGCAAATGTGATCATTATTACATGCGTTTCCTAAAAAAAATATATTATTATATGCACATCATTTTCTATTATGCGATGAAAATACAAAGCAAACTCGACAAAACAGAGAAAGGAATTATTCAGTCGCATTCAAACCACATTCACGCCATTTTTATTGTGTTTCAAGGATTTTCACGATTGCTTGATAGCGAAATTCCCAGTGATCATCATCGTTATCGTCATTTCAATGAATGAGACCCCTCCACCACCTGCACCTCCAACTGGGTTACCCATGAAGCGCTTCAAATTCGTTTGGCGCTTTCTCTTGCTTTCCAATCTTGCACTTGGAGGTCAGTTACATTTTTCTCAATTTCCATCTCAATTCTTATTTCTCGTCAACTTATGATTAATGGGTCATTTTCAATTACTGTATTTGTAGGCCACAATGTGTTGTTTCCTTGTCACACATTTTGCATATCATGTGTTTGATATATTGCCTAACACATCTTTTTATAGCTTTAAATGCTGTGTCTTATTAACTTTGCAAGAAACCATTCAAAATTTCAAATAATATTCATTTCTTTGATTGCATTGTTCATTCAGAGATATGAAATATTTCTTTGTACTTAATTCTTATAATTGATTGATTTTTTTTTTCTTTTTTTTTAAGAGAGTAGTATGAATGATCGATCATTGGCAATGAGAGAGAAACTAATTCATTCATCAATCAAAGCCTCACTCACTCATTAACTTGAAACAAAAAAGGAGGCTCAGAAACTTATTCTTATAATTGATTGATGGTTGTGCGGGAAAAGGAAAAAAACTGTTCCGATTGTCTTTAGTAAATATGACTATGTTATGATCGATTTGAGTGTAATAGCAAGAGTGTTTCTGTCAATTCATTTGTCATTCAAGAAAGGAAATTTTTTAATCCAAAAGTGATGGAGTTAAATTATGGATCAATTTTCTTTGTTCGAGTATTTGGGGACATGGGAAGGAGCATCTGCGGGAAATAATTAGCGCTTCTCAATGATTTTTATTGCAAAATGGGCATTGTTTTTGTGTCCCTTTTCTCAGGAAATGAATGTTTAATCAATATGTAACTGCATGCTGTGATCGGATAAATTGTACTTTTTGGACTTGCCTAATTGAAATTTTGTCCAACTTGTACGTTTTGTATTTTAAAAGGAAACTTAAGGTAAAAAAGTCCCAGTTTTTCAGCCAGTTGAAAGATGTTTTTATGTTACATTCACATTGATGATTGATAAAATTACAAGAACATGGTAGTTTAGTGATTGGAGTCTTTTTTATTAATAACACCATACTTTGCAGTCTGGTGGGGTATCTATGTTCAACGATTTCACCATGTGAAGACACTGGCCGCGTGATTTATTTCTACTGCTGTATCAACTATCAAGCTATAACTGCCTCTACCAATTACTGATGATTTTGTCCCTTAAAAGAGTTGATGCCGTTTCAAGATTTTGTAATTTTTTTATCAGTTTAAAAAAGGGATGATATGAAAATGATCAGTTTGACCAATAGTACTTACGGTTATATTTTGTTGATATCATATGATGTAGCCAATCCTACTTAGTGAGATATTATATATTACAAAACATTATGCATAAAAGGCCTCAACTTCTTAACCCTTCTAGGCTTTTTGATGTTAAGAAAAAAAGTGGAAATGGAAACTATAGTGTATGACATGCATTTGACTTTGTTTCAGAGAGAACACCTACAATATACTGATGTGTGGGAATGGTTCCTCTCTTGGTAAATTTTTTGTATGAGCTTGTTATGTGAGTTTGTCTGAAAAGTTAACACCTATCTCTTTTCAAATATTAACAAATTTTGATTGGGCCAAGCCTGTATAATAGCTATAAAAAAAGTGAATTAAAAACATAGAATGAGGGGTTTTATTTCTCTAATTTGCTTTTGTTGCTCCATGATACGTATTTGATAATTCACAGCTTTTCTGTTTGCAAGTGCAAAACGGAGAGATTCAATGGAGATTCAGAAAAAAAGAACAGCACACAGATTGCATAAGAGCAAAGCTGCTGTAGAAGTTCCTCCCGAACCCAGCACAAGTTCAGTGGACCTAAATTACGAAGATTTCTTGGTTCCTGCCACAATGCCTATGGAAGTGCGGACTCCAATTCCTGACGAACAACAACGTGAAGTTTTCAAGTGGATGCTGGAAGAGAAAAGAAAAGTGAAACCAAAGGACGCTACGGAGAAGAAACAAATTGACGAAGACAAGGGCATTCTTAAGCAGTTCCTGCGTGCAAATTCCATACCCAAGTTTTAACTTCCTCTTGACTCTTGCTTTATTAATAACTGATAGGTTAAAGTTTCAATCTGATAAATAGGCTTTGATCTTCACAAGCTCATCACTTCAGCAGTTCATTTTTTTTGCTGAACAGGACAGTAACGGGTTAATGGCATTGCATTTCCAACAGTTTTAGCCTTTAGGGAAGCAAGCATCAAATTAACCTAACTACATTCTTGTAACCATACCAATCGTGGATTGTTGGATAACCGTAGCCTTAAACATAGATATTAAGCTAGAATATTAGTGTTATATCAACAACTTTATTGAAAATGAGAACCATTATGCCCGCGACATGGTAGGTCTCTACTTGTCAATTGTATACTTCTTATTTTTTGCTCTTCATGTGATATATCTGTTGGTTGTATGCCTGGATGAATGATGTACTTGCCAATTGATATTTTAATAATTAAGCCTTTCTTTGGATCCATATTGAATTCATCATCCCTGCTTTTGTAATTTTTTCTGAATCCAAATTTTATGTTGAAAACCATTGTGGGGGAGCCTATGTACTGGCAAAAGAAGAGACAAGAAATGATAGCGATATAAACAATATAATCTAACTCAGACATATGGTTATGTACTATTGTTTGTGGCATAGTTGCCATGTGAAACTGGGGAACCCTGATATATTTGAACATTCAAGTGGGTCAAGGTGCACAACCAAAGTGTTTTTATGTGGCACAGTAAAAGAACTAGATTTGATGTGGAGCAGTCACTGCCCTTAACTGTTGATGAAAATCAAATGGTTGAGATTGAGTTTTAATTTATGAACCTATATTCAATGGCTCGGATTGTCTGAGAGCAGTGAATATGAATATCAGATGTCATTTGGCACCGATCTTCATGTGCATCCCACAGATGTTATCCTTCACTCCAAAGCAATGCTCCAATGAGTTTGAATGTGTTTAGATATACGATTTTTTCTAAAAATAACTACAACTAAGATTTAAGTCCAAAGTTAATCCATTTTATAAAGTAATGTTATTCTGATAATTGCGATTGAAATTATTTCAGATGAATAAGGGAATGTGAAAGATTAAAAATGTGAAGGAAAAAAACGTTACTGAATGGAAAAGATAAAAAATGTGAAGAAAAAAAATGTTACTGAATGGAAAGGAAAATAAACCGAAATTTCTACTGCAAAAACATCAAACTTTAATAAAAGAATATATCTGAAATTCAGTCTGCATAGAAGAATACTTAGGTATTGTTGATGATTGATGAATAAGGATAAAGCTTTTGGGTATTGTTGATGCTTAGGAATTGTTGATGCTAGCTAGTAGTGGTTGATATTTGCTACTAGCTTTGAGCTCTTACATGCGTTCTTCCTTCCTTTTTCTAGATTGTTTTTTATAATTTGGCTTTTACGGTTCTCATACCTTAGTGGTTGTAATTTTGTCTTTTTTAAGGCACACTTTGTGCTTTGAATTATGCTGTTAATAAAATTCTTTGTTTTTTTAAAAAAAAAAAAAGTTTGGGGAGAAGAATACAGTTACCAAATAATGCATCAATCACAAACTCACACTGGCAAGTTTCCATTCCAAACACGCCATAACTTTGATAGACAACAGCTGAAAATTGACCGTTGTTGTTGATGCAACGGTGCATGACTTAGCAATATGCTAGTTTTGTTTGAGAGCTCATATATCATAGATTGAAATCTAGATTCTAGAGTTGATGGTCCAACTCGTTTCTCTTTCTTATTTGGCCACCTTATTAATGCAGTTCTTGTCTTATAGTATTGATTATTTAGCTTCTTATCTTTGCAACGTTAGGGACCATTCTAATCTCAGGTAACTCATGCAGCAGTAACAAAGGCAAAGAGGGGGTGTCTGTTCATGTTTATTCAGTTATCAGCTCTATAAATAATATATCCTCTATTATCTTTTTTTGACAGGAGATATTCTGTTATCTTGGGCCGTGAGGATATATAGTTCGATCAATAATTATTATGTGTACACATCATTTGCACACACACAAAAAATAAAAATTATTTGTATTGTTTAAATAAATTTATTTTGTATATTTTTGTGTGTGTCCAATTCTCTGTGTCCACACAAGAATTATTCTAGTTCAATATGATGATAAATAAGCAAATGAAAATGTAGAAGATTAATTTTATTCCTTTATATTTAAACATGTAATATCACCAGTTCACCACAAAAGAAAAAAAAAACATATAATATCTTGGTGTTAACCTGATATAAACACACCGGAGACAGCCAGATAAAACACTCATAACCACTCAAAATTTCCCTGTAAAAAAAAGTATATTTAAAACTTCAAGATTTGAGCAATTTGATTGCGTAAAATAAAACAAAACACTCATATAATATCTTCTTCTTTTTTTAAATGCTAATGTGGTAATTTGATTGCGTAAAATAAAAGTGGTAAATTTAGCAAATCCCTCATAAGAAAAAATTGATTGCGTAGTGGTAATTTGAGCCATTTTTCATAAGAAATAAGAGAGTGCAAAATCCGTGAAAATTGAATTTTTCCTTCTAAAACTTACTAAAGCATTCAAACTTTTTCTTTTTGGAAAGAAACTAAAGCATTCAAACTTAATTACTACTATTATATTTGTGATATCTGGTCACGAACATTATCTATTTCAGTTAGTCCATGCCTCCTCGCGAGTTAGACCCAATATGACTTCTTTTATCAAAAGAAATCAATTACATTGAAAAATAGAGATTAGAATGAGGTTCTATAACTATTTGGCAAAAGAATAAATTAGTCCGAATAACTTATTTCGCTAGTTTATAAGTTTTTTTTCATCAAAGTAGTGATATTTGGTAAATGAGCTATACTTGAAAAACATTTCAAATGGTGGTTGAGATAGTTTAGAATTCATTATGTTCTCTCTCACACTTGTATCCTTGCCATTGTGTTTTTACGTTTCTTTTACCTCTTTTCAAACTTTGAATAAATATTACATTACATAGATATGAAAGTATAATATGATGTCTAAATTGTGATACTCTCCTACCTAATGAAACCAGTTATTTTGAGATTCCTCCTTGTAATATTACCACATGTATATTCAAGATGGAATTGAATTGTCAGCTTGTAATAAACAAAATATAAATTAGATTGTCGGCAAAAAACCTATATAGAAAAGTTATATTTTCTGTACCAAAAAAAGTTTATATTTATACAAAAATATATCAAAAGGTATAAACGTGTCATTTTTCTATATTATTCTATTTCAATGAATAAAGGTATGAACAAATAGGCATTGGCAGTGAGAACTTTGTACATGTAACGTAACATAGTATAACATAGTAATCCCAAAAATAGGAAGGGGTCGAGTTCAATATCCTTGTGATGAGACTAGTGGTGAGGGAGAAGCTACAGCTTTTAGTTTTGATTTTCATGGTGACACTGCGGTTCCAATTCATTTCCACATAGGTAAAACTTTCGACACATTAGGAAGACTTGAATTTATGGTAACAAGTGCTTCATGCAAACACTTGTCCATTTGTTGAATGCAGATGAAACCACGTCACGAATTGAATCAAATACCATCTTATTTTGTTATCAAATCAACTATCAATATTACCATGAATTCATGATCCTTATCACCTCTCTATCGGTAGTAATTGACAAGAAACTTTGTGATAACTAAGGATTATATTTATTTCGGTTCAGAGGGACAAATGAAACCGATTAGTTATTGCTGGATCCGCAATGCATGCAAGTAAAGTATTAGTCCAAACGAAAATCCTTTAAATAATTCTTTATAACTTGTGTACTCTATATGGGTGACAAGACAAGGACAACCTCGGAGTATAAATAATTGAGTTCGTCTTTGGTTTTCCAATATTATAAATTATTTTAATTGATTAAAAGTCACTTGAACATAAAGGATATAAATATTAAATAAAGTGATGTATATATTTCTATACCTTCACGATAGACGATACATTTGAGACTAAAAATTAATTGTAGAGGCAAAAACACCACTTATATAGTTTTTTGTTAGATCAATTCTCCAAACGGTTAATAAAAGAAGGGAAATGTTAATCGGTGTCTTCGATGTCCTGGTTAAGGAATTATAAAAGGAAATATTGTATTGGAAATTGTGTATTTTATTTTTTTAAAGTTAAAAAAGTGTTCTTTTCAATGCAAAATTTGACTTTTCTTTTTATTTTTAGTTGCTTAACTAGTGCCCCCGTAATACTGGTTAATAAGACCCATAAAATAATACCTAACAACACCAACGTAAGATATTTTGTGATAGATGATGGAGTCCTTAGATCTATTTCTCACCGGTGAAAATATATCAAATGAAAAAAATACATGTTTAAAGAGGGCAATCTCTTTAATGAACTTCAACTATGTTGAGGAATTAGTTTTCTTGCAATTGTGAGAAAAACAATCTTGATTTACAAAAAAAATCAAAATAACTACTCCATTTTGTTATTTTTAAAAAGAGTGTAACATTTAAGTACCATTTTTAATTTTTTTAAAAACCTTGCCACTTGCACCGTTAGCATTGAAAGATAGCTATATTTCATGCGGGGGATACATTTTCGTCATATTATGCAAGCTGAACTTTAGTGCCAAAGAAAGTCTATATATAAAGGAAAACGATCAAAATTGAAATGTTGAAGAGAAGAGTACGAAAAAGGGAAAACGACGGAACTAGAGCTAGATATTAAATTAGATTTGATCGTAAAGAAAATGTGAAATAGAAAAATGCTGGCTCAAATACATAGCATCAACCGTCACCTAGTTGACATGAAACAAGAAGACATTTATTTCGATTATCTGTATAATGTATAGAGAGACAAATTAACGGTTACTTAAATAAATTGTATAACACCAAAAACAGCATCACTCGTACGCGGTGTGCGAAAGGAACTTACATAGTTTATTTACATAAGTTTATAAAATTCATTGTCATATATCATATCATCATGTACAAAATAAACATTATGCCCACTACAAAACTTTCAAAATTTACTATTTGAAGCACAAGTTTATTGGTTATGGTTAGTCCAAAAGAAAAGCTTAGAATTGAATCTTTGCTTGCAGCTACGCCTTGTAATTTTTGGCTTAGTGCTTCGTGGAGTTTCCACCGTCTCAGGCTTGAGGTTCAAGCCTAACATGTTCCACATCAACTCCACATCTCTGTAACCACACATTTCTACATCACCTCGAAGTTTCATCAATCCACCAACACCTCCGCGGCATTCGCCACCCAATTCAACCACATCAGAGCCTCGGCATCCGGCAACCCCACCAGCACCTGGGGAATAATTGAATGGTTGAAATTAATCGATGATTCAAAAATAAAAAAGAAATAAAATGTATGTTTGATATCACGATAGATTTAATAAAATCACGACGAATTCATGCAGGACCGAACATGCACAAAATTATATTTAGAAAAAAAGAAAGTTAGAGATGACCTACCAGATTTGCGAAGCTTGATTCTGGTGGAGAGAACAGTCAAAGTTCTCCTAAGCTTATGCCACCAATCCATCTGTGGAGTGAACTGGCGCAAACAGAGAGGGACATATATATATATGATATGTTATAGCAATAGTAATATATAGTGAGATTAAATAATTGAATTCCATGTACTATGTGAATAATGAGAAATGAAGCATTAAATTAGAAAAGAGAAAGGCACCGAAACCTATAACACGTTGGTTGAATGAGGTGCCAAGCGTCTTGTGTAGGTACATTCCACAAGGACCCTTTATTTTGCTGCCAATAATTTTAATGCCATGTAAGCATCACAATTTGACTACTCTTCAAATTTTCCTAAATCTTAGTATTATTGATTCGGCTTCGGCTGCTCTTGTCACATTCTCAGAATCTCTTCAAAATGGTCCACGTTATTCATACACCACCCTTGACCATCCTCTTTTTA
>Ga0099826_10004061_pt1 | contig 10159 bp, 3 predicted proteins | sample Mtrugardesep15_FD_76830 | JGI IMG/M metagenome (GOLD analysis project Ga0099826, IMG submission 76830) | Root nodule microbial communities of legume samples collected from California, USA - M. trunc garden sep15 | ecosystem: Host-associated > Plants > Roots > Nodule | place: USA: California...
AACTTATTGGTTCTTATCCCTCATATCAAAGCATGTTTTCAATAGTGGATCACGGAAAATAACAGACTGTTCCAATTCTGCTATGCTACAACGCTATAGCGCGCTGCTATAGTTGCTATTTTGACAACATTTTGTACTAAATAGTGTGTCATGAAGCAATCGCAAATTGTTTAAAAAATCGAAGTTTAAAAAATAACTTCTTCTCACCTTCAAGGCAAATTGGACAGCCGTCCTCTTCTTCTATCACCAATGCATGAGGTTCATTTGATTTCCACAGTTCTGCCTTGGTTGGGGATATTGGTGCAGATTTAGCTTGAGCTTTAAGGTCAGATTCTTCAATATCTTCACATGTAACTAAAGTTTCAAAACTACTACCACTAACTGTGTCTTTGCCAGACTCAGAGTCTGTTGACACTGGAACTCCCAAGACCACATCATAAGGCAGAGGTGCAGGAGGAGGCTGATAAGTATCAGGTGTGGATCCTTCCACGTTCAAGCCTACCAGTAATCCAGCAGTGAGAGAATCGTTTGCAGCATCATTAGAAACCAAAGGATCGTGTTCTTCTAAAATAGGTGGGCACTGAAAGAGTTTTTCATACTTCAATATAATATGTTCATAACAAATAAACTGCCATCTAAAATAATAAACCTGTTGACAAATTATTTTTCAAGAAGCACTTAATTTGAAGAGAAAAATGAAAACAATCACGTTAAACTATAACCTAGCCACCTTCACATTTGAAATTCCCTGAAAACACACATGTGCTGGGAAAATGCTGAAAAGTTTCTCTTTACATGCAATAGAGAGAGAAGAAAGCATAGATATTATGGAAAATGATATAATAAATTTTATAATATAATACAATCCATTTATAAAAAAATTGTTTAAGCCACCACAAAATCTTTGCAAATTGCAACATGACAATGAAGTTGCTCTCCTCTACTCATTCTTCTCAGTATACTATTAACTAAAAGCCAAATCCAACCACATAAGTTACAATACAATTAGGAAGCTAGTTAAGGATTTTATTTCAGTTTCTTGTCATTACAAGAAATTAAAATAAACAATAAAATAAGACCAACTTGACAAATGTTAAAAGGGTATAAAACATTTAATTTTAAGCTTTTTTCTGTTACTCTCATCCGTTCAAACAATAATTACTTAGGAAACTTTTGTATCTTTCAATTATGTGAAAACTCCAAATATCGTCTTTCTAGATGACTCCTTCCAGGAGTGAGCTTCTAATTTGTCAAATTTAAGTGTTCATTTTTATTTCAGTGGTTTACGAGAAAATATGAAGAAAAAAACAAAGAAAAAAGAAAATAACGTGGTTTGATAAGTCCATTGCATCAATCTTGTTCTAATGGCGTAAGTGGCTTGTCAATGCTGTTGTGGTGAATAAAGAGATTTCAAAACTTTGGATGTAAAATATTATCTAAGCCTTAAAAATATGATTTTTTTGTTTCCTGTAAATGCCAAGGTGAAACCCTGTCTGAGAACATGTTATTCTAAAGAAATCATACTTTTATCACTGTTGCATTAATGTGTAAGGGTTGCCATTAGAATTCTAAGTTTGAATGGAATAATCACGATGTTCAGATAAAAATCTTAGTTTCATCTATGATATGAAAAAAGTGATTTTTGTGAATCAAAGATTACAGAGGTCAGATCTGGTTAGCATGATTAGTCGCCAATATAAACTACTTTTACAGCTTCTAACAACAAGTTGGCTATAAAATAGTTTGAACAATCCTTTAACAAGTAAACATAACTGGGGAAAATCATCCAAATATAGATGAGAAGGACTGTTAGAAATTCAAAAAGTAAGATCGCAGGAGTAACAGATTTACTCAATTGAAATTGAATTATTATGGTGACTTTGGATTCCCAAACTGAATTAACCTTCCAACATTTTTAATAATTAAATCTAAATCATGTTTCCATGGACCAGTTTTTTCTTGGAGTTTATGAGCTTATTACCAGACCAGATACAAACAAGAATCACAATGCAAATTTGATGGACAACAAATCACAAGATAGTTTCACAACTCTTACACTCAAAAAGAGTATCACAAGTTCGAAAGAGTAAAGGATGGTGAGACTGGGTTCCCCTCATCAGAACTGTATTTTGCTTAGTAGAGTGAGTTTTCAGCTTCTTCAGCTGGGTCATTCATCTTTTTGGCCAGTTAGGTTCTTTGCAAACTTGCAACAATGAGTTTTCTCATGTTTTCTAGTTTGTGACTTCCTTTATGCTTAGAGCAATGGGGTTAAAACTCACTAAAGCATTTTTCACCTCCTTTGCATAGGGTTCACAATGAGATGTTACTGTTAGATGTATCCGTCAAGTTGAGCAGGTGAGCTCTATAACTATGAGGTCAGTATTTGGGGCATTACTTAGCTTTAACTGTCATTGTAGGCATGTCTGGGGAAATATAATCATTATGTTTCAACAGGTCCAATCATCCTCAAAATCACAATTCTATGCAATGTCTACACAAATTTGCATATAAACGACTTTATATGCAAATTGACTCAATTTTGACACCTAGAGTCATTAACACATACAACTTCACGACCTAACACCAAAGTGTGACAATCATGAAAGTAGGGAAATTTATTTTTTTTATTTTCTGATTATTGGGTCATAAGCAGACTCATGAATCAACAGATATAATATAAAAGAACTTAAGGAAAATACAGTACACACAATATTCAATTTGAATCAATGTGCAGCATCTTCCATCATAATTCTATTTTCATTCAGCATGGTCCAAGAGTTCGTGAGTATGTAACACCGACACTTCAGATTGAAGGCATGTGCAGTACGACACTGACACATGTGGTTACATTCAATAATTTTCTCAAATTCTTACCAATGTCTATAAGTCAGTGTCGTGTCCGGTGTCCACATCTGTGCCAGTGCTTCATCAAGACATAAACTAATAGTAACATTACTACATAGATGCTTATTAGTTATTAGCTACCACATACATGCTACATAGGCTACACATAAGAGAGTATAGGAATTTACTGACATAGTAATACACTGGAGTTCCATGCAGATGAGATTTTCTGGCAGAACAACAGCAACCTCCCATTCTTCAAGCAGTTCTTTTCAGTTATTTAATCAAACCTACCACCCGCGTTCTCATTATCTTCTGTTATTTAGGACCAAAGGTGGATCAGAAGCCCACGGACTTTACACATTTATTCTGCAATCACAAGTATAAAATGAAAACTTCACCAATATATTTCATACTAGAACAGACTTAATTATCCTATAAAGCCATTGCAGCAAAGACAACTTGAGATTATTCAAACAAACACAGTGAAATGATTAATCACACCGTCAAGGCAACAAGCATTTCAGTTTGATAAATAAAACAACAAATTGCATTACTATGTTGCACTGACACTTATGATTGAATAACTGAAGGAGTGTTCGTTGTCCGACACGTTAGTCATGACATGGACACGTGTAGTTACATTCAATTACTTCCATTTTCTTAAACTATTACAGGTGTCTACGTACCAGTGTTGTGTCTAGTGTCCGTGACTCCGTGTATGTGCTTCATAGATTGCATATATAGTCTTATAGAGTACACACTATACAGTTGCAAAAAAAATAAAAATAGAAAAGTCTTATTTCCTTAAATCAGCCCTAAGCTCTATAGGACCAACACTTCTAATTGAAGGTGTGTCCCGGGTCCGACACTGAAACAACATCAACATGGGAGATTACATTCAATTATGCATTATTTAATCTAAATTTATGAATCATCCTATCCTAATTACACAGTCCTGCAATCATCATGCAAATTTCAACAGAAGATTTTATCTTTTTCATACAACAAACAATCCACATACATAATAAAAAAGAGCAGAAGAGTATTAACATCTATCAAACAAACATACCAAACCCACCCAGATAAAAATTTCATCAAAAGACACTTTACCCAATTGATGAATAACAATAAAAAAATAATTGAAATCAAAATTGAGAGCATAATTAAACCCTAACCTCTGCAGTGCAAAAAAGTTACTACAGTTACTAAGAAGAAAGAAAAGAAAAAACTAACCTTTTTACGGAAGAATGAGGAAATGGGTTACACGGAAAGAGGTTGTGATTTGTGAATGTGTAAAGAAGAATGAAGATTACACGCCCCACTCGTTTGTTTTGTATTGGCTTTTGAGAGTGTAAAAAAGTCAACTACAATAGTTTAGTTTAATTAATAGGAGTAATGTAATAATTGCTCTGTTGTTCACTCATTCAGGTGAATAATAATGTATTGTATTTGTAACGTTTGGTAGAGAAGAAGAATGTGATGTCAAGATGAAGAAGTAACCAACTCTTGGGGTGACAAATCACAAAGTAACCAAATTTTATTTGAGGTTCATTTTTATACACTTGTTAGGATGTACTCCATCCTTTTTTTTACTTGTAATTTCATGATTTTTTACTAATGTATAACACAACTAATAAATTTTGTTAGAATTTATATTTAAGAAATTAAAAATACAAAATTTATTCTTCAAAATAATTTTTAAATTTTGAAGGAACTGCACCGATAACATTAAAATAATATTTCTATATCTTTTTATATAAAAAAAAAAAATTATGTTAAATTTCTTTACATTTGCCTTAACATAGGTTAGCATTTGGATAAGATGGTAAGGACTTTCGTTCATCTTAACCAATATTTTGTATTTAAATTATCAACAACGTTAAATCTTTTAAAGGAAAGTTTTGTCATTTATTACGATTCTATCTAATTCGAAAGATTAGTTTATATAGTTGTACAAGTAAATACCTAGTTTACATAAAAGAAGTTAGCATTTTCCTAATCTATTACAAAGTGAGAAATAGTGGAATGAGATAATAGATACAAGTGGAATTAAGAGTAAACTAAATGGGAGCAACTATTAGTATGTAATGATTTTTGTATTTATCCTTAAAAATTGTCACTTCTAATGGAATGTATGTCCGTTGTGAGTGTCTAAGTGTTCAACACCGGCGTAGATAATTACATTGAACTATGTCATCTTAAATTATCATCTATTATATGTCGACATGTTATTGTGTTTGTGTCGTTGATTCATGAAATAAAACAAAAAGAGGAATTACAAAGATTTAAACCATCTTATGTACTGCAAGCTCCATTTCAAAAAGCATCTTTCTTTCCCTCCATTCCCTTTCTCATTCTTCAAAGAATGCTTCTGTTTCTTTTCTCACCAACTTCATCCATGGAGCTCCTCAAGCAGATTCAGAGCTTCTATGCCAATTCCAAATCAAACCCATTTCAAAGACCCTAACACTCTTCATTTGTTTTGTTCCAATGCCCTCAAAATCTCTGCCAAAAAGGGCCATCTTCCTGAAGGAAAACAGTTACATGCCCATTTGATAAAGTTTGGATTTTGTCAAGTCCTTTCCTTACAAAATCAGATTTTGAGTGTGTATCTTAATTGTCAAGAAACTGAAGATGCAAAGAAACTGTTTGATGAATTGCCTGTGAGAAATGTTGTTTCATGGAATATTATGATTCGCGGTAGTGTTGGACGTAATGAAAATGAATCAAGTTGTATGCGATTGTGTTTTACTTATTTTCGAAGGATGTTGCTGGAAATGGTGGTTCCGGATTATATAACTTTTAATGGTTTGATTTGTTTATGTGCTCGGTTTTGTGATGCTGAGATGGGAATTCAGTTGCATTGTTTTACAGTTAAAGTTGGATTAGATTTGGATTCTTTTGTTGGCTGTGCTCTTGTTGATTCATATGCAAAATGTGGTCTGGTTGAGAATGCAAGGAGGGTTTTTTGTGATGTCCCGTGTAGAGATTTGGTTATGTGGAATGTGATGATTTCTTGTTATGTTTTCAATTGTTTACCTGAAGAAGCTTTTAGCATGTTCAACTCGATGCGGTTAGAAGTTGCGAACGGGGATGGATTCACTTTTTGTAGCTTGCTTAGTGTAATAAGTGACGATTCTTTGGAATATTATGATTTTGGAAAGCAAGTTCATAGTCTTGTTCTGAGACAATCATTTGATTCAGATGTTTTAGTGGCTAGTGCATTGATTAACATGTATGCCAAAAACGAAAATATAATCGATGCACGAAGAGTATTTGATCAGATGTCAATTCGAAATGTTGTGGCATGGAACACCATGATTGTTGGGTGTGGAAATCACGGTGATGGTAACGAGGTTATGAAGCTTCTCAGAGAGATGCTCCGCGAAGGGTTTCTTCCAGATGAACTGACTATTTCTAGCATTATCAGTTCGTGTGGCTATGCTTCTGCCATTACCGAAACACTGCAAGCGCATGCTTTTGCGGTTAAATTATCATGTCAAGATTTTTTATCTGTTGCCAATTCTTTGATTAGTGCTTACTCCAAGTGTGGTAGCATTACTAGTGCATTTAAATGCTTTGAATTAACTTCACAGCCTGATCTAGTTACATGGACTTCGTTGATATATGCATATGCATTCCATGGTCTTGCCGAAAAAGCAACCGAGATGTTTGAGAATATGATATCGTGTGGCATAAAGCCGGATCAAATTGCTTTTCTCGGTGTTCTCTCGGCTTGTGCTCATTGTGGGCTAGTGACAAAAGGACTTCAGTACTTCAAATTAATGACCAATGCGTATCAGATTGTTCTTGATTCAGAACATTATACTTGTCTTGTCGATCTTCTAGGAAGATATGGTCTTATAAATGAGGCTTTTGAAATCTTGAAATCAATGCCAATTGAAGCTAATTCAGATGCCTTAGGAGCATTTATTGGATCTTGCAAACTACATTCAAATATGGAACTGGCTAAATTGGTTGCAGAAAAACTCTTCTTCATTGAACCAGATAAGAGTGTGAACTATGCGGTGATGTCTAACATTTACGCTTCCCAGAAACATTGGTGTGATGTGGAAAGAATTCGCAAAACAATGGAAGACAAACGTGATGGAAAAGTTCCAGGTTGTAGTTGGACTGAGATTGGTAATCAAGTTCATTCATTTGTATCCAATGATAAATCACACCCTAATGCTTTAGAAATGTATGTTACATTAAACATGCTGCTTAGGCCAATGAAGGAACAAAATTACATTCATTTGTAAATGTTAACATCATGTATCTAACATGGATTATTACCCAATGCTTTGCTTCAAAGATGCGTAGTGTAAAGTTTGGCTATCAATTGTTATGTTTGAACTAACATCCTAAAAAAAATCACTACCTTCTGCTATTGAGTAAAAGCCATGTAAAAAAAGCGCAAAAACAACTAATTATCTATTCCTCTAACATGAAGAGTCTCTCCTTGTAAATTATCATTTGATTACAACATAGTTGTCTCGTAAGGCCAAACTCCTCAATCACCTGAGTACTTAAATCAAGTCAAACTAGTTTGTTGTGTTTTGTGAGGAAGAATAAGTCCAGCTTCTTTCCCAATTCGATAGGATTTAGCACGCAAGACAGCAACCCAATATTGAAAAGTTTAGTCCATGATTCATGCACACCGAATTCATCCAAAATTGATATATTAAAAGTAGTCATTTGTTTATGATATGAGATGAAGACAATTGAGCCATTTAACACCACTAAGTCTTTCCACATCACACCAAAATCAAATCTACTTATGTTTAAGGGTATGGCTGGTATAAGAATTATTGATAAAATCAACACAATTTTTCCCTAAAAAAAACACGATTTTAATTTGTTTAATATTATCCATAAAATCAATTTCTCTTGCGTATGTTTTTTGGCTTGCTGTTTTTTTTAAGGTGAAAATTAGAAGTGCAAATGCATCATTGTGAATTATCGATTACACAACTATATTGGCATTCTAGATTCAAACAAGAGCGACCATGACTTGTGCACACATGTGAATCACATGTGAATCGCTTCAAAGATTTAAGAGGAAGTTTTGATAGGATAGACAAGGCAATCTTATTATGAACATGGGTGCTAGCCTTTGTACTTGTCGTATCATCCTCTTGTTTTAGTACGGCCACATAAGAATTATGTTTTTTTTCGTCATTTTGGTGCACGTTGTGAGTTCGGTCAAATAGAAATTATGTAGACGAAGCGTCGCACACCATATAAAACTCACTTGTGATTGAATATTAATGACTCATCATTTTGCTCTTCTTGTCATGCTATTGGTGACTAATTAGAAAAATTTTGTGCTCAAAATAATGCTAAGAAAGAGATGATACAAAAGACACTTTATGTTTCTAAAAAATCTAATCACAAAAGGTCTAACAAAATTAAACGAGCTGCAAAGAAAGGAGCCAATTTTTCTAGAAAAAGACCATCTTGTAGATGATGTACTCCAAAAAATAGTAGATGGGACTACGAGAGCAAGTGAAAGACATGACAAGGAAAGTACACGAGGTCCTTTACTATTTTTATGCCAAGAAGATGAGAAAGATGACTTTAATTACGTAGAAGGTCGAGAATTTAGTGAATCAGAAAACATTCATGAGACACATCAGAAATCTGAGGTCCAATGTAAATGATTTCCTCAATTTATATCATTTTCTTTAGAAAGACATTTCTTGAACAACTAAGGGATGCAAATAAACACATTGAGGAGGTAATCCTACTAAAGACGGAGATGTATCTTTTACTCTTTATTTATAAGACTCAAATGAAAAGAAGATTCAACAAGTTAAATGATATGATAGTATAAATTTATCCCAGCCATTAATTCGAGTTCGAGCCAAAAAAATACTGCAATCCAAGCCGATAACAAGATTGTACAAAAAGCATAAGGTGCAAAGTGAAAATACTATGATTATGAAAAAATAAAATAACTTGTCAGCAAATTGTTAAAATAAACATCTAAAAAGAAAGGAAATAGAACCAGAGCATTACTCTCAAAATGTTATATTAGGTAATGTGATTGATTTCATAGAAAATCAAATTATGTGTAGATTCAACATTCTAAAACGATAACCACAAATCAAGGATTCATATTTATGGGATAGAAAACCCTAGAATATTCGGATTATAGAAAGATCAAGCTGTTGACTTCTAAGAATTGAATTAAACGAGAAAAGAATTCTTTAGAGAGAGAAAGATAGCCGACCCTAATTTTCTAGTGAGAGAAACTTCACCTTCTCACTAAGTTTTTTTCCAACAATATTAGTGTCTAGTTTAACAACAACAATCCCTTGCCCATTTGGCTTGTTCTAGTGGCATTTGTCTTGAAACTTCATATTTGGTTGTTAGGTGGGATACAAAGGCTTCTTCTCGTCTTTGGATCTTTCAAGACTTCTTCCTACCTTTGGATCTTTCATGACTTTTTGAATGAATTCTAAACAAAAACTAATGTAAAACTTCATATTTTACCGCTAAATGATGTCACTTGATGACTTAAAACCTATATTATTTATTGTCATCAATTACCCTGGTCGGCCCAACAACAACCTACGTCTGGGGGATAGAGGTCTCCAATCCACCATCAATAAGTCGATAAAAATAGTTGCAAGAAATTATCTTCAACAAGATCTCCAAGACCAAATGTAATTTCTACCATTTTCTCACTCTCATCCCTTTGTCAAAAAAGTTGCAAAAGTGACAAAGGAATTTAGCTTCCAATATTCTCCAAGAACATCCCCTAAATTTTTATTTTTTATTTTTATGAATAAGTCTAACTAGCCCATCGAAATTGGCATTAAGGAGAATCGAACCAGAGACATTAATAAGATCACACTCCAATGTCTCAAGCCAACATCATGAGGACAACCCAAGTGGGTTACATCCCATAAATTTCTCTCATTTATCCTTTACAATCACTTAATGATTTTCACTTTCCCCATGTGTTTTCTATCCTATGAATCTCAACCGAAAAGACAACCTGTTTCTCAAGAGTTTCTTTTTTTTATTCCCCATAAAATAGTGGAAAAACTATACTTCTTTCAGTCACTATTATAAGGAAAAATCGATTTTTTATATTCATTCAATAAATGATATATGTAGTCTATATATAGACTACAAACATCATTTACTAAATGAATCTAAAATGTGAATTTTTACTTATAATAGTGACCGGAGGGAGTATTTATAGATATTGTCATGTTGAATGTGTGATGAGTGTCCTTGAGCAGGCCTTACGTGTGCGTCGTGTATTGTATAATGTCTTGCATATGCAAGTCATATGAGG
>Ga0099826_10004062_pt1 | contig 10159 bp, 4 predicted proteins | sample Mtrugardesep15_FD_76830 | JGI IMG/M metagenome (GOLD analysis project Ga0099826, IMG submission 76830) | Root nodule microbial communities of legume samples collected from California, USA - M. trunc garden sep15 | ecosystem: Host-associated > Plants > Roots > Nodule | place: USA: California...
AAATTGATGATCTACTTTTTAAAAAATATTTATCACAAAACTTCAAAAATTTATAAAAAGATACCAACATATTTTAAAAATGAATAATTTTAGTACTCTAGCCAAACAAAAATATTTAAAAATGAAAGAAATTCAATTAAAATATTTGAATAGTGTATACTTATAATTTCCCTAAAATTTCCAATCACCCCATCCAATCACATTACAAAATAAATTTTAATGGTCTCTTAAAACATGGATCTATGTTTCATAAAATAATACTTTCTTTTTTTGCTAGAAATCTATATGATCATAAAATTGGAATGGAGCTTAGAGATGGGATTCGATCACTCGTAAAAATATAAATTTCTCCACCATATTAAATTGGGACGAAACTTCATTGAGTTTGCATGTAAACTGGTATTAAATCATAAGAATGTGTGTGAGAAGATTAAGAAAATTGCTTGGATTAAATGAGATATAACCTGTTTAGAGAAAGAGAACAACAATTTGGGGTGTGTAAAATTTTGGAATTTAATTTGGTGTTGTTAAGGATGTTCGATGTTGCATAAGGAGCATAATAGTCTGTGTTATAAAGTTCTAATAGCGAGATATCTAATAGATTAAGGGAGGGTGAGAGAAGGAGGGTGGTTAAGGCCAACTTGGTGGATAATAAGAAGGGAGCGTGTTAGCAGTGAGACGAGGGGCATGTGGTTTGATAATAATTTGGTGCGGGTGTAGATGTTGGGCCAATACATGTTTTGGGCGGATGTATGATTAGAGGGAGGGGGATTGTTATAAATTGTTATGGGGCAGTTAACACAGAGATTCTCACTTACGGATTTAAATTGTTATGAGCTCATCAGTTGAAGTATTTAAATTGCCTCAAATTCTAATCTTCATAGAATTTCAATTTACTCCATTCACAGGAATTTCAAATACCAATCATTTCAGTTCGGCCTTATAATTATTTCAATTTTTGAAAATGTGTCCCTGTATTTTTAAAAGTTTGTTAATCGGTCCCAAAAAATTGCAATTCATCCCTAAATTTGAAATTTTTGCAAAGTTGGTCTCTATATTTAATATTTTGATATTGGTCTCTAAACCTGTTGAAATTTCATAAAAGTAGCCTAACAAAGTTTAGAAATAGAAATAGAATGTGTACACACACACACACATACTCACCTTTTTGTGGTCGGACTTAATTAACTGTTTTAAAATAAATGAGTTTCGTTGAAGTATAATGATATAAAATTATTGATAAAATTCATTTAATAAAAAAAAAATTAGGTGTTGAGCTAGAAAGATTGAATACTTATTAAGTACCAACATTAAAAAAATTATAAAACGAGTGATGCGTATATACGAGACTCACTTAAACCCCCAAAATGATGAGCTCATAACAATTTAAATCCGCAAGTGAGAATCTCTGTGTTAATTACCCCATATAGGGCCCCATGGGAGGAGACTTTTACCCGAGGGGCTGAGGAGAATAATCACAAAGGCGAAAAATTGAGATGGAGAGTATTTTGGATGGCGGGAAGGAGGAGTAATCCCTCTTGTTGCGCCAGCCATATGACATCCCTAAAAGAGATGGATGATTCACACTAACCCATGCCCCCTTCACCGTGGCTAGCCGGCCACGTCTCTACGGTAGTTAAGTCTCCGATCAACCAACGACTACATCTTGATGCCCTCCTAAACGAGATTCCTTTTTTCTTTTCCCGTCCTTACACTTTTGAGGGGATATGCGTCTACAAAATCGGAGTTCGAGAAAAAGGAAAATAAAATCTGACAAATTATTGTTTCAAACAAAATTTAGACTCGAAATCTCTTGAACGATTCAACCTTAATTTGAGTTTATTATTCTCTTTAATTTAATCACTTGGTTGGTAAATGGGTTCCTTTACATAAACTAAGGGTTCTTTAGCTAAAGTTTTTTTTAAAAAATAATATTTTTATAGTGTTTCATATTTTCGCTATAATATTTTTAACAAATAATTTTAAAAAGAAAGCTTCTATTGAGAAATTGACTTGAATAAATTATTTAAAAAAAATCATTTTAAGTATATCATTCTTCTCGTACGACTTTGTTTTGGATAGTTTGTTATGTGATTTTTGCTATTTAGTGAAAGCTTCAAAGAAATTTTTCTTATGTGATTATTATTAATGAAAATCTCTTAACAATGGATATTCAAGTCGGTGATCGTCAAAAAAATTCTTTTAACTTTTAAAAATGAATTTAAAATAACTTCTACTAGTTTCCGTATAAATCATTTATAAAACTACAGAAAAAATCACTTTTCCTTAATCTATAACAAATCAGCCCTAACTCAACATCATATTTAATCATTCCTGCTTGGTTAATTGCCCTATCGAGCTCTAATAAATTTGTGCATACAATTACAAACACCACAAATACAAATTTGTGTTTACATCAAATTTGACATTTCTAACATTTTGGAAAAAACTATCATTTTTTGTTTTAAATTTTCGTCTCTAAATTTTCACAGAATGACTATGTTGTAGGGTTGCAATTTTGCAAAGAGGCGACCTCATATGTGAGTTATATCAAACACTTCATCACTTACTACAAAATTAGAGAGAACTAAAAATGTTTTGGTACCACTACAAAATATTTTCCATGCTTTCATTAATTAAATTAAAATAATCAAGTGGCAGCGCATGCACATGTATATTCCATACGCAGTCAATTGTCAGGCCTCACTTAAAAAGTGAGTGATAAGATTACTTGTAAAATCAAAGAAATTATAGAGAGGGAGATGCCAAGGGGCGACGAAAATTGAATTTGATTGAGTAATATTTTACTTTCGTGTAAAGGGAATGATAGAAAACTAAAGGTGTCATCATAACTAAACCATCAAATCAATTAATGTTGATATTCCTCTATATTTTTCAACCCCACCTCCTCCTTTTCTCTTTTCAATATTTTCTGTTACTTTCAAATTCCAATGGTAGCATTGTCAAGAATTTCAAAGTTGCTATAACTAGTTATGGTATTGGGTAAGAGCATCTAACAAGATATATAAGGACAATGACGAATATACAACCAAAATGATTGTTAATAGACCACTAAAAAGCATGCATCTATCTTTTGATTAAAAAAAACAAATGGAGAGTACGCTGAAAAGAAGTTTTGGAATTATTGGACAAAACAAATATAGAAAATTGAATTCAATTACTCAATTATTCTAGACTAGAAACGAAAGCTATGCATATTATTATAGCAAAAAAAAAACTTTGAACATAATGACAATAGTTGGCGCCAATACACGACTTTTATATTTTCTTTTCGCTTAGATTTTTTCTTCATTTCACAAGTAGAATTCTTCATTTCACAAGTAGAAGAAACTTCAAAAGCTATGAAAAAGATTTAGTTGGTAGGAGACTAATTGAAAAAGCCTATAATTAAGAGCCAATGAAGAGATATACATATAATTCATCAGCAAATCTTTACCCATCATATTTCAAATCTCCTATTTGTGATTTTGGTCATCGTTTGAAATATACTTCCATCAACTTCATGACATTTTTTAATGTTTATTAGTGGCCACGCTTAGGAATGCGACCACTTATTTTTGTACATATATTTGGCTTTCTCCACATTGAATTACTTTTTTATATGAAAGAACACTTTGACCTTTGTGAGATAAAAGGGTGAAGGATTGAAATTCGGTTCCTACTCGATTCCAAATCATGAAGGGAAACGATTTGTCTTTAGAATGAAAGATTTTCACTAACTTTGCTAACCATTAACCAATGATAATGTATAATAGGATGATATTTCTTGATTGAACAAGTTGACCGGATCAAGAAAATGCGCACTTATAAGAAGGGTTCAAGTTCACTATCGAACAATATGCCTAGTAAATAGCATAATCGTTAAACAAAGTTGGGTAAGTATTTTTATTTTTTTTAATATTCAAACTTTTTGTTTTAGTCATTTAAATTTTTTGTTCGACTTTTGGTTTTCAAAATGTTTTGTATCATCACTTTTGATTCATGTTTTTAAGTCAACTCGTGTGTATTATTTTAAATTTTGAATGAGTTTTTACAGTAATGTTTAGAATATTATAAAAAAAAATTGTTAACAAAACATTAATTAAATATAAATTATTAAGTTTCAAATACATAAAAATGCATATTTAATTCATCCATTGTTAAAAAAAAAATTGCAGAGAGAATTTTAAAATATAATAAACATGATTACAAGAAAAATGTAAAATTTTGAATGATATACATGAGTTGACTTATAATGATAGAACAAAAATGGTGATGCAAAAGTTTGGGACACCAAAAATCGAAGGAAAATTTTATGGAGTATCAACGAAAAATTGAAATATTTACAAGGATCAAAAATATATTTAACTCAATAAATTTTGAATTCCTATCAAATTTCAAGTTTATACATTTAGTCCATATAATTTTTCTTCATCTTTTAGTCTCACAATACTTTTCATCAAAGTTTTTATTCATAGTTGTTAAATCAACTTAAGTTTTACTAATGATGTGCCATTGTCAAGTGGACATTTTAATTAAGTCAAAATTTATAAGAGCTTGTATGTGCTCAAGTCTTTTTTTTTTTTTTTTTTCCTTAAACAACAAACAATTTATTATTTTTGTTTTTATTTATTAGCTTAAAAATGGGCTTATAATTTAAGCTCAAAATTTGGAGTTTGAGTTTGTTCCATTTATCCATCCTTTATTTATTTTTCATTTATGAAATAGATAAACAAATGAAAGATTAATGGGATCCGTTAGTTGGGTCAAGTTAAGTTATTGAAATGTGTGTCTATATATCTCTTATAAAGTGCTATGAGTATTATAAAGTGAAAGATTAACGTGATATATTAGTTGAGCCAAGTTATGAAATTCATGTGAACATATCACTTTAAGCAGGACTCATTTTTAAAGTGTTAAACTCATATTATGTTCAATAAAAGAATGATTGTTAGATAAAATATTGAAAAAAGCGTGTTTATAGCACTTTACAAACAATATAATGGAGAAGAGATAAATGAAGTAAACTTAAATTCCTAATTCCAAAATTCGATTGTGATTTTTCGACAGTTTGTTTGAACCGGACCATTTTGAAAGCTAGAATTGCAAGAGAGGTATTGCTGCATTTGCTTAGTGGAAATGAAAAGTACATACTATTTTTTTAGTAAAAAAAAGTTCATAACATGCATTATATTGTTACTCACAAGTCACAACAATATCCTGAGTATTGTAAATAAAGTGCTAGAAAATCCATTCATTCAATCATTTAATTTGGAATCCCAGTTTGTCCTTTTGTGGCATCAACTCAGACCTACATAGCTTCATTGTTGATAACTTGTGTTTCTGTGTCTCCAGGTTTGTCGTGGGGACCTTTTGTATTTCATTAAGTTTGGTAAGGTGGTGGGTGGATGTAATGGAACGGGCTTCTTCCCTCCTTCATGCCCCCGTAGAAAATGATACTTTGGGTATGGTATTTATAGATAAGTTTGGAGGTAAAAAAATAACTATTTGATGTAAATATCAAAATAGAATGTAGTTGGATTGGATTGGATTGGTTTAGATAGTTTGCATTACGCCAAAGGTATTTGACCTTTTATTTTCGAAAACCTTGCATTGTTTTGTCATGCCTTATTAAATATCTTTTGCTAATGTATGTGTTTGGTAGAAAGGTTTCATTATTATTAAGCAAATAAAATGTGTACCTAGAAACAAAAAGGAAACACCAAAATGTTAAAGTTTGGAAAAAGGCAATACTAATAATAAAGAATAAAATTAAGATCTCATATGTCACATGGTCCCAAAATGTTTATATTCTATTGCATCTACATCGAGGGAGAGATAGCAGCAGAACAGAACAGCACGGCACGGCAGGGTCAGATTTGTTTTGGAGTGCACAAAGATAACAACCTCTGGCAGTAGAAGTGATATATGACAATCAAAGACATAAGGCAAAAAATCCGTACCTTTTTTGGTTCTATTATCATGCAGTATGCACAGATAATATAGACAAAATATTACAACTATTGATGCTTATAATTAACAAAAGTGAAATACCATTAATCATATGATATGAATATTGAATATAGTACTATTTATTTCTCTACCGACCTTAGCCCTCGTGATTTGAGGGGCATTGTTTGCACTTTTTCAGTTAAAATCAGTTATCGATGGTGACCAAGTTTACTTTTTCTCCACCATCCCCAAGATTAATGTTCACAACGATACAGTAATTTAATTAATGTGATTATTGTTCATATGCATGTCTGCTTTTATGGACAAATGAAGGTGAACACAAGGTGCTGCGTTTTATGCTGTGTGTTTTGTCCCATTAAAACCATCCTTGTCCAACTATGTCTCTTTCCAATGGTCCCTCATATAAAATTAAGTTTTACTTTCACCTAACTTTGGTCCCTTTTTAAAAACAAAAGCATGGTTTAATTCTTTGATTTACCTTCCAATCTCTGTTTTCTACCAAAATGGAAAACCTAAGACAATCAATTAATGTTGGAAATTCTAGATAAGTCTCAGATATGTAGCAAATTGACGGCACGTATCGAAGACGAAGTGAAGTGCAAGAAAAACTCTAAAATATTTGACATCCAGTGTCATATTGACTCGAATTATACCTTTTTAGAAAGTTTCGGACCTCACGAGCACAACTCATATATTTGCCATGATGTAGAGGTGAATTTAGCCATTCGAAGTCATATGAAGGCTCAAACCGCATTTTTTTTTTCAATTTCAGCAAATTTATTATTCTTGATTTTATTTCAGTTTGTTATTTTTCAGATCATTAGAATTTGTTATTTCCCTACTATTTAAACAGAACTTTCGAAGCCTATGAAACACTTTTTCATTCAATAAAATTATCGAATTTTTTTCTCAACTATGGTAGATTATGAAAATCCTTATTTGACAAATTTATCGCTTGCAATTTGTCTGTTTATTCTTTGGGTTTAGCGCTTGCTGATCCTTAATTCCGTTCTGCGTCACTCAAGCAATTGGGTTAATTATCACATTGAATTAAAAACAACTACATAAGTTTGTACTATGTACATATCATTTTTATTCAAAACGATAAAGTATTAGCTATATAATTCCTTTCAATGTTGCCAAACATCAAAATCGTTTATCCAATGTTGATTTTTTTACCTCACACTACACATCAACAAATAAAATATCACGACATAACATTTCATTTTAAAGAACTCAACATTGTATGCATTTGAGCAAAACAATCTTGGACCTTCTAGCTACTCCATCCGACCAGACTAGACTCTAATCCTCCGTAATTTTTGGTTTCTCATGTGAGTCTAAAATATGCGGGAACTCTTCACATTACGTTGGACTAAAAAGAACGATACAAGTAGTTTGGACATCATATCCCACAACGACATGATACTGGTTATACGACCCAACTTATATATATATATATATATATGTATATTGTTTAGCTCATTTCATTTTTTGTTGTTTTAGTACAAAACCAACGATAATAGAGTCAAGTTTGATCTGATGAGAGAGCCGGAAGTTCCAACAAATTTTAGTTCAATTACATTCAATTTTGAGTTTACAATAAATTTCTTATCCCCATAGACTTAACTTATTTAATATTGCTTTGTTAAAAAAAAGCTTATTTAACATTGCAATATATAAGGTTCGTAGTTTAAACCTCATGTTCTCCACTTAATTCTTATCTTTAGGGGTGAAAGTATTGCCATTAACATTGCTTTGTTAAAAAAATACTTATTTAGCATTGCAATATATAAGGTTCGTAGTTTAAATCTCATGTTCTCCGCTTAATTTTAGGAGTGAAAGTATTGTCATTAAACTAGTTGACATTTAGCTTATTTCTAGTGCATATGATACTAAACAATTCACACTTAAATTTTCAACAAATAAATATCGTGAGTTTTTCAGTTGTCTCAAAATTAAGGATGGACGCTCTTTAGTTTAGTGTGAAAACTGAACAAAACCAAATTGAATTAGGTAGTAATATGGTTTATCATCAGCCAATTTTCTTCAATCTGGTTTTATTTTTAGTGAACACGTTCGAAACAAAATACAGATCAATTTAGACAATACTTGGTTTGATATTTTTTTTATAAGTGGGAATTGAATTACTCTGAGATTAATAAATAACTCATACACACACCCCGAATATGATTATTTGCATTAGGTCCTGGTGGTATTTGAGATTTATGATCTGTTTGGAAGGGGTTTGGGAGGATTTTGTTTATGGTTTGTTTGAAGGGGTTATGGAGAATTTTGGAAGAGAGACTTTCAAAGGACTAAGTTTATATTTTGAAATATATTTGATATTTTAAGAAAACTGAACAACAAGATGATAAATAATCATCCCTTCAAAAAAATAAGATAAATAATCATTTAATACTTCAATCACATTTAATTTAATTTTACAAATATTTTATAGTATTCATAATTTAAAAAGAAAAAGTATGTCATCTCCTCCGATTCAAAAAAAAAAACCTCCAACATCACGTTAGGGGAAATGTATATGTTCACAATATACAACTAAGATGACTCATACTTAGGGTGTATTTGATGCTAAAAGTTAAATACTAAATAGAATAATACAAAACAGACGAACACAACACAAAACAAACGAGCACAAGACAAATTTTTAAGATATTGAACTATTTTTTGTCATGTACAATATTTGGTAAACAAAATGTTATTTTAATATTTGAAAATGATAAATCCAACGAAAAAGTCAAACAATGAATATAACAAAGGTTTATTTTGACTATTCATGGGATATGACAATTCTCCACCTCTAAAGACTTAAAATTTTGGATTAAGATACGGTGTCTAATGCACTCGTAGGAAGTTGTTAAAAGTGCAACTATAACAAAGTAAGTATTTAGAGAATCACAAAATTATCTTTCATTTCTTAACAACTTGATGTTGTGTCTATTCCTTAACAACCCACCAAAATTTTCATTGTTTTTTTTTTTCGTTATTAACATCGCAATCATGAACAAATACAAGACTTGTGTATTCTTTAAAAAATAACATCTTAAATAAATCAATAGCTTAGTTTCACATTAATTAATTTCCAATTGCATTTGTTTTTTATTGACTTTTTCAATTGCATTCTTGTAACAACCAACGTCCAGCTCCTAAGTTTTGAGGGTGGAGTCATACAATGCATAAAACACTTATCAATTTAGATTAAATTTTTAAAAATGTATAGATTCAACTATACACTAATCATGTACATACTTTTAAGAACAAATAACTAACTGCCCTAACAACTAAATAGATGATCTGACATATCAACGGAGGCCAGCCTATGTATAGTTGTAGAAATGAGAAGTGAACAGCTTTGTAGCACCAAAGTTTATGATCTGTGTGTTCAATGTTCGACACCGATACAACATCAACACATGTTTTTTTAAACAAGAAAATCAACACATGTTATGTCAACTAACTTATTTTTTTTTTTAAGCCAAACTAGCTCAATGAAATTGGTATTAGTGAGAATCGAATTTGAGATGCCACATGTCAGAATCAATACCTCATAGGTGAACAGTAAAGCCCAAGGCACAATAGTTTTCAAGTGATATGTGATTGATATGTGCAAATGCCTAATAATCCTAAATTCCCAACCAAATTAAGAGAGATTGAGAGTGAAAGGGGGAAATGAAATAGAAAATATAGTGGAATTAAGCTAACACTCCTATTGCCAATAAATTCATGTTTCCCCTAGTCTCTAATTCCCATCACCAATAGACACATATGGCATAGACAATGACAGTTGCTATCTATCATCTTATTGATGCCCCTACCATTTATGTATAAGCACATGCTTCTTTTCCACAACATATGTTCTGTTTATAATTTACATGAAAACTAGCTATAATAAGTTTTTTATTTTCCTCCCTTTACCATTCTTCCTACCCTACCAAGAGGGGCTCACCATATACGTTTGTTGTAAATATATGTATCTTCATCTTATTGATAGGCCATATCATGATAAGTCACATTCTTCCATTACAATTTCTATTCACTTATAAGTAACTTTTTTCATGATGTTGGGAGTTGGGGTTAATGTGGGACTGGTGTTGTAAATACTATCATTAATAGGAAAATGTATGACAACTTAATAAGCTAGGTTCTTATGTCTATCCATAAC
>Ga0099826_10004063_pt1 | contig 10158 bp, 8 predicted proteins | sample Mtrugardesep15_FD_76830 | JGI IMG/M metagenome (GOLD analysis project Ga0099826, IMG submission 76830) | Root nodule microbial communities of legume samples collected from California, USA - M. trunc garden sep15 | ecosystem: Host-associated > Plants > Roots > Nodule | place: USA: California...
AACGGCCGCGCCTGTAGCAACAGCTGTGGCTAGAATCAATGAAAAGGCTTGTTTGTCCTGTTCATTCTCTGCATCAGTTTTCTTTGGTTTAACAACATCTTCTTTTGGAGGAAGAGATGGAACAGGAATAACAGTTATTGGTGAAACTCCTCCAGATTTCCACTCAGAATCCTCATAATGATGATGGTGATGGTGATGATGATGCTGCGGCTGCCCAAAACATGTTAACTTCGAATTCGACTTATGAAGATGTTTCTGCTCAATGGAAAAAGAAAAGAAATTAATATTGCTTGAATCACAATCTTTTCTAATTTTCTTCTAATCTATATATTAACAATGTTGGAGATAATTGATGTAACATGAGCAATTCAAACCTGATCTTTTTTAGAATCAGAAATGAAAAGTTTCTTCACCGCAGAAAACCAACTTCCTTTCCTCCCCATGTGCAATTCCTTTATCTTGATGATGAAAAATAAATAAAATTAAATCAATAATAATAATAATAATTCATGATCTTGGTAACAAAAACAATGCATCAAACACAAATAACTAATTAATTATTGATAATAAAACTAAAGGATCAAGAATTAATAGAGGAGAGGCAAGAACATAATAAAAAAGAGACCAAAAAATTGAAGTGTTTCACATTCTAACACCTTTGCATGAGAATTGGAAATATCCCTTGCAAATCAAGGTAAAGTGCCCTTGTGAGAACAGAAGGAAAGGACAAAAGGAGGGAAGGAAAAAAACTTCAACAGAAACAATTATTAGAGCAAGGATTCGGTGTTAGATTATGTGGGGCCCTGTACGGTTTGTTTGTAGTAACTCCTAATTTTAACGTTAATCAAAACAAAAAAAACCATGTAGCAAAATAACAACCTCCTTTCGTTGTCTTTTTTCATTTTTCATATTCATGAATCATGGTGTTTAGTTTAATTTAGGTTATGTTATTTCAAATGAAAATTAAGAAAAAAACATTCGTCTAAAAAGAATCAATCATCATTGTTTATATACTTAATTCCTATAATATTCTTAATTTTTCTAAATAATAAAATTAGTTACTAAACCTCATTCGTAGAATAGTCTGCTTTTCTTGATAAAAAAAGAATAGTCTGTTTGACTATAATTATGATGGTCCGAACTATATAAAAGTTGGTCAAATATATCAAATTAGAATATTTGAGATGGAGTTGACGGTTTGACACATATATAGAAAGAAAGATGAAACCAAAAAAAATCTTAGAAAGTTAGATGTTATCAAAACAACAATGCTACAATTGTTGAAAAAAAAAGTAAATGGTAAAATAAGAATTTCTATTTTTGAGTTTATAAGAGATTAATTTTGATGAACTACAATGGAAAAAAAAAATCACCAATCTTTTTTCTATGAAATATATCATCAATCATAAATAATTATTTATCTAAATTTTAAATTAAATACGATTAATCTTTAAAAAAAATTAAATACAATTAAGGTCGAATATGGTTAATGATTCAATGATTATAATTGATTAATATAGTAAACAAATCGTTACATTATTTGTGCATGTCTGTTCAATCCTATAAATTATATTTACATACACCCAAAAACAAATATTTTAATGATAAAATCAATTATATTTTGTTATCATAACCACTTTCTAAAACTTATTTACGTTATAACCAAGTGATAAGACTTGGGGTTAATGAGTTTCTCCTATGATGAACCTTTTGGAAAAACCTGAGTTTGATTTCTGATGGAAACAATTTATGGTTAGATTTTACTTATCTTTCGACCGAATTTTGGATGTTCTAAAAAAAACTTATTTACATTATCAGCATTGACACAAGTTGTAGATGTTTGATTTCTTAACTATTTGCTCTAGAGTTCGATCTCTGACAAGGGCGTACGGAAAAATATATATTGAAAATTGAGAGAGATCAATTCTTTAAATGAAATCGGTTACTTCGAGATATTAATCTGCACAATTGTACTCAAGAATAGCTTAGATTATCCCATATAGAAGAATGATTTAGATTATGACAAAATGAGTATGAGTTAAATATTTTAATTTTTTGGACTCCATTAAGGTCAATAAACTTCGGTGTTGTTCCTTATATTTTTAAATTTTGATCCTATAGAATTCCAATCCACTTTCTTTTTACAAAATTGTGTTTTTCAAAAAAATATATGTTATTTGAACAACTAAATATTGATTTGAGTTGAGTTGAAGAGAGAGAGAGAGAAAACTAATAAAAAATAAAATCATATATTTACCCTATACAGACTTGGACAACTAAATTATTGTTTGTAATCCAAATAACATTGCAAATGAATTAGTGGATGAGGCCAAAAGGAAGAAAAAACAAGCTTTGATGTTTTAAGTTGATTTTGAAAAAACATACGACTCATTGAATTGGAAGTACCTTGACTATGATATGGAGAAAATGGGGTTCTGCGCAAAATGGAGAAGTTGGATAGCGGAATGTCTTCGTTCGACTTTCATGACAGTTCTAGTTAATGGAACACTACAAAAGAATTTGGTATTGGGAGGGGATTGAGACAAGGCGACCCATTATCACCTTTCCTATTCTTGTTGGTGGCTGAAGGCTTCAATGCAATGATGTCAAAATCAATGCAGCTGAATCTAGTTGAGGGATATCAGTTTGGAAATGATGGAGTCAAATAGAAAGTGAATTTCCATAAAAGCCTCTTAGTTAGGGTTAACATTCCACAACTGTGGATTGTTGAGGCGACAGAGGTATTAAATTGTAAAGTATGCTCTCTACCTTTCAAATATTTGGATATTCCAATCGGTGGAAATCATCGTAGAGAGGGGTTGTGGAAACCGGTGGTGGATGCAGTAAGGAATCGTTTGTCCAAATGGAATAGACACTTATCAATTGTCCTCTTGAAGTCTGTCTTGTATGCCTTACCTGTCTATTTTCTTTCTTCAAGGCTCTACGAGGTATAATTTCTAAACTTTAATCTCTTTTTAAAAGATTTTTATGGGGTGGGGGAGTGGAATCTAGGAAAATTAATTGGGTCCACTGGGACAAAGTGTGTCGAGAGAAAAGAGGAGGCTGGGATGGGAATTAAGAATTTAACTACATTCAATTTAGCTTTGTTAGGAAAACGAGAATGGAGAATTTGTTATTAAAAAATAGTTTGTGGACTAAAGTGTTGTTTAGCAAATATGGGGAAGTTTATGGTAGATTAAATAGAGACGGGAGACTTTATTGGGCATGGTGGAGGGACTTACAAAATATTGAGAAGGGAATTTGGGGGTTCAAATCGAATTGGTTATGTGGAAAAATGTAGGAAATGGCAAAGAAACTTTTTTTGGGATAGACCCTTGGATTCAGGGTAGACCATTGAAGAATAGATATCCGGCTCTACTTTTAGTGGCTGAAAATAAGAAATTTCACTTAAAGAATTGGTGCAGGGGAGGAGGAGAGGCGGCCGTGTACGCTTATATGGAGGAGAAATCTGATGGAAGAGGAAAAAAGATTAGAGATGGAAATACTGAAAAAAGGTGCAGAGGATACAGTTTAAAGAGTTTGAAGAAGACAAATGGGAATGGTCAAGAAATGGATACTCGGTAAAGGAAGCGTATTCATCGATAGTAGAAGGAGACGTAAGGAATTTGCAGCTGTTTGGAATGATTTAATTCCTTTAAAAGTGTCGGTTCTTGTGTGGAGATTAATGCAAAATAGAATATCGTCAAAGGACAACTTAATTAAAAGAGGAGCTTTGAACGAGTCACAAAAGTTTTGTTCGTTTGGTTGTCGAGTGGAAAAGAGGAAAATGTTTCACACTTATTTTTTGAATGTAAGATAGTAACTGAGATATGGCAGCACATCTTAAGTTGGCTGAAGGTACCTACTGCGCTACATAACACATCATTGGCTAATTTTCTACAATTTAAGGGTTTGATTGCTCTATTACAAAATGCTACCGGCAGAGGGCTATGCCATGTAGCAAATAAATCACAATCTATCCAACATATATGGCAAAAAAAAAAAATCCAACATACTTGGCAGTTGGCACACGCTATGCCAAGTAACAGCTTAAAATAGAAAGCAGGTCTCATATATGCACTTTGACCTTTACATTTGGTAATACAAACAACAGAATAAAATATTACAAATGCAAAGCCTAAAAACTGATGTAGATGTATGCACTGTAGACCAAACTGCTGCTAAATTTAATGCTAGTTAAAATCTCCTCTGCATAAGAATGCCGCTGACAGTAGTCATTCCCTCCAAATTCCAATTGGTCTACTACATATAATTTAATATTTGAATTAAGATATGCAACATTCAAGCAATCATGATATTAATTGTACAAATTAGACTTTTCCTTCATTCTGAGTTTTGACAAATAATATACCCTCTAATGGCTTCTTAGATATATGGATGGAAGAATCATATATTTCATACACAGTAATGTGCAATAAACATTGAAATTAAGCACAAGAATTTTGACTACATGATGGTTTCCAAAATTCACACAAAAGCAGCCTTTACTACATCATTAGCAAGTTTACTACTACTGCATCCTAAAACCAATGAAATTGACTTCAAAATCTTCCACATCCCTTTACTATTCCCATTCCTCTTACTCTTAACAACCTCTTTCCCATTTTCCGGTGTCGGAAACATCGTCATCGGCTCCCTCCGGCTTCTGCTCTGTCTATTTCTAATGTCACTAAGTTGCATCTCCTTGGAAGACATCCTCGAACTCGACGACATTCCAAACATAAACAAAAACCATCTAGATTTTGTTGGACTCCTCACAAGTGAAACCTTCCCTCCCATTGATGTGTAGTCACCAGCAAAACTCTTTACATTCAAACTACCCTTTACTTCTTCTTCATTTCTCTTACTCTTCAAGCTAGCCATGGAACCATTACTAGATTTCATGGCCTTTGAATTTGAAGTAGGTTTAGCACAATTATTTTGGTTATGAGTAACATCATGTTGATGATCTTTGAAGGGAATGAGTTTGCCACAGAAGATTATATTGTCATGAATTGTTGAAGTGTTGAATTCTTCACTGAAAAACTCAAACAAGTTATCATCATCATCATCATCATGGTGATCCTTGTTGTAATTGGATATTGAGTTTTTTCCATCTTCTTTGGAAAAATCACCCCGTTGAGGTGAAATTGTGGAATTTGGAAGGTCACAAAGTGATAAGGTTTCTTCTTCTTCATAATCATCATACTCATCTTGTAGCAAAGTACTTTCTTCATTCCCTGCTTCTTGATCTGAGTAGAATTCTTTAGCCACCATATTGATGCAAAAAATAAAAAACAAAAGAAATTTGTGAAGAATATTTCTTTTTCTTTTCCTAAAGGTTTAATGTGTGTCTGTCTTATAACTTATTAATCAAGTTTTTCCAATATATATATAAGAGACCTATTGATTTAAAAGTTTACATTAATTATTTTAGTCGATGTCTTCTAGATGAATAGAATAAATATTTAGGAAAACAAGGTACTAAATTATAACATTCCAGTAGTATTTATCATCTAGAAGAGCAGGCGCCAAAGCCACAAAATGAGGTCATATAAAGCTCAAAAAAAGTGATTCTAGATGGAATTGTACATAGAGAGGTACTTTTTTTCTTTTTCTTTTTTGATATAAAAAATATATATTTTGTTTAATGGTGGCTTTTTAATTTGTTTCCACATGTCTAATCACAATTTTGTGTTTGGCTCCTAGCCTTTATAGTCAATACCAATGTCCCACCAGCTACTAGAGGCGCATAATTTTATGTATTGTTTGGTATGGTTGACATATTTGTGGAGCCGGCATGCTCAACAAATATGCATACTATATGATATACTCTTTTTACTTTTTTGCCTATAATATAATCCTCAACATTAACACATTGACTTGTTTTTTGTTATTTTGTGATAACAAGTGAGGACACAAGACTTGATTTGTAGTCTTTTGACTTGTTGTGCAAGATTATATAAACTATTATTATATTCATTTATGTATGGACTTGAATTAACAAACTTGAAACTTAAGCAAAACATGCTGAAAGAGTCTCAATATGGTTTCATAAACTATTTTTGGAGTGCTGTTTTGCTTTAATGGTGTGTTAGTTAATTATTTACTTGATTAGGTGGTTGATTATGGCTTTAAAAGCAAAGGGATGGAAATAATTAATGATGCTCCCATTCAGCTTTTGGTCGGGTGTATGAAATTAACAAAACCGATTATACAGCACAGCTAATACGCCTCATTCTTCGTTGTAAAATAAATAATTATCTCTAGAAAAATAAGAATTCTTTAATAATAAAGAGTTGTCAATCAAAATGCACTATTCGCCACAATTTAAAGATGTGTGGCTGAAAAATAGAAAATCATACAATTAAAACTTATTAACTGTGTCTTGAAAAATTCTTGATGTTATTTTTCTAAAAAAATAACATTTTTTAATAAATAAATATACGTGTCATGTTAGTTAACTTGTGTCCTAAGCATAAATGTTATGGAATATAAAATAAAATAAAAATCTGTATTATAAAAATGAATTTAATTAGTGTCAATACATAATTATTATACGTGTATCCAAAGATGTGTTGTCAAACCAATTATTTAATATAAAAACACACAAGTTATCATATTTATTAATTAATGTAATAATATATAATTAAGTTTATGTATAAAATAATTTTACATTAATCTAAATAACAATTTTCATACTTTTTTAAATTGAATGCATAATTTTTAAAACAAAGTTTTTACTTACAAATTCCTTAACATTTGTGGTTTGGAATTTTTACCTCATTTTTCATACAAAGTCCAGAAATCGCATCATGCTAAAATAATTTTCTGCCGAGCGATTTCAACCTTTGGCAAATGACCTTCTGAGAATGTTTTTTGGTCAAATTATTTTAATGGTCTTTTTTTCAACAAGAGATGGTGTTTTATTAGTTAATTTTTTATGGTAAACTTCTTGGAAATCACTCGGTTTTGAGAAATGGAAATTACATATACTAATATTTAAGCCTGAATATCTAAAAAGTGCACATCTTGTAATTTGTTGGTGCAATGAAATAAAAGCGCACATCTTGTTTGTTTGTACCCAGCCCTTGAGATTTGATTTCATGCTTTATATAAGTTGGGTATAAAGTAAAACTACAGCAAGTAAAGAGTTTATAACAGTTCAAGTAAGTGGTTTCAACTCCTCACTTATAGTGTAAGGACATCGTCGACGAGTAAATTGTAAGTACTTCTATCGGTATTGTTTGAATTTTGAGATCTTCTTAACTTTGGTGAGTCCCGAGATCCACTCAAATTTACTTTTTGCTTACAAAAAGTTTGTAGCAGTTGCCCATATATTGGTGGTCAACCAAAGAGTGTTTGAATGAGATGGTGGAAGATCTCTTCTAACTATATCATGAGTTTAAAATCAAGTCCTGCAAATGCAACAATGTTAAATCTGGAGAATTTTTCATCCTTTGCGTTTCTACTAACCACGATGGGTTAGTTTTTGCAATTGTGCGTAGACGATACTAGTGAAGTGATCACCACATTAGAAGATTGGGAACTAAATGATGAAATCATACTAAAGTATTAGTTGAATTTGGGATCATTTTTATAGATGGTTCAAAGAGTGGAAGTCAAGAGAATACTATTATACACTCAAATTTTGGTTAAAAACAAAACAATGAAAGTCGATTCAAATATTGTAGCTTATGTGAATTACTATGTTTTAGGAGAACTCAAGTTCGATTCCTAAATAATACATTTTTTTGTTTAAATTTACTTACTTTATAGTCAAACTTCATATTACTAAGATCCACTTATTTTGAAAATCAGAAGGTCAACATCAAAATACACCGGCACACCGTCTTGATTGGTTTTTATTTTGTTGCTAAAAAAAACACACCTTTTTCGAAGGAGAAAAAAACACACCTTCCTAACTGAATTGTCTAACACATGTTATTTGTATATATATACTCACACGTCTTCTAAATTGTTTTTGTTTAAACAACACATTCCTAATTATTTAGGAGTATACTTGTCAAACAAATATTATTTAGGAGTATCAAATCAAAGGAATTATTTCCTAAGAAAATTTAATAGCAAATAACAAGTAATATTTTATTTACTCAAATTTTATTGAAAAACATTTCATATTATTAACATATCATAGAGATTAAATAATATTTTTCTAGAACAAAACTTACATGCAGTTTTTGTTGTTCCTCGAAAAAAAGTGTTTTTATCTTTTATTTATTATAAAAAGCGAAATAGAAGTTGTTTACTTTATTATAAAAATAAAATAAAAAGTTGCCTCTTTGTAAGAGGAACATAAAAAAATGCAAATGTCATTGATCAATTGACATATAACTCATATCTCTTAAGTAAGTGTAGTTGAGAGACAAAATGCAATCCTACATATCCTCTCTTTTTTATAAGATAAGCAAATAATTTAAAAACCACCAACATTACATTGATCAATCTACATTAATTTGACTCATATCTCTTAAGCAAGTCTAGTTGTGAGGCAAAATATAGTTGGGAAGAAAACTCCCACTCTTGGTCCATGTCATTATTTTTGCCACTCAAATATTTGTATTTATTTGAACCGTTTCTTGTAATATAAAGAACATTCAATATTACTTCCTCAAAAACCGACTACATAAACAATAAAATGAATATTACACAATATTGTAAGATTTAAATGAATAAATTTTACAAGATTAAAAAAACATCAAGAACAAAAAATATTTACAAGGTTTAAAATCAAATAATTTTTGTATAAAATAAAAGTGGTATTTTTAAAGGACTTAATTTATATGCAATATAAGTGTAAAGTTATTTTACACATGTATTCAATGATGTACACATTGTTGGATATATATGTAAAATAATTTTACATCGACAACGTAAAGAAATTAAACTCATTTTTAAATGCATCAAATACATGAAACAAAATATATTTTTTTGAAATAATATTTAAACAAAATGTTTTAGTTAATTATTGAGTATATTTTTAAAAACATTATTTTTTTTGAAATAATATTTAAACAAAATATTTTAGTTAATTATCGAGTTTATTTTTAAAAACATATATTGTTCCCTAAAATATATATATATTGAGTGACTTATTTAGGTGAATTAAGTCGGTTAGGCTTAAACCCTAAAATCCTTCCTGTACAATTGTTCTGCCACCGAATTAAATAACGCCACGTCCGTTTATTGGGTATGATTAACTTGGAGCCCAAGGAAGCAAGGAAAACAAAGGGCAATTCCGTCAAAATACCAAAAAACAACGCGCTTTATAAACCCTGGAACCCTGCTCATTCTTTCACTGCTACTACTCTCCACTCTCTCATTCTCATTCTTGCGGCTAGGGTTTCAGCGCAGCTTTCCTCTTCTAGGTAATTCTCTCTTATTTCGATTCTAATCATTGTATTTGTATAATCTATTTCACCGATTCATGGTTTTTTCGCAATCTAGATTAGTGTATGTACGTGATTGCATGGGATCATTACAATTTGGTTTGTTTTTGTTTTCTTTTTGATTTCGTATTCGATTATGATAATCATGATGAGATTTGCGTGCATGTTTAGTTGTTGTTATGAATTCATATACGGTGATAATCGTTGCTGATATTTATGTTCCTGTTTAATTGTTATGAATTCATATATGGTGATAATCGTTTATGTTTTTTAATCGGTAGTTTTAATTTTTTTAGCTACGAAGGTGTTGATTTTTGGGAAGATTTTTTTCAGTTTTATGTTGATTCGTGTAATTCATTCATAAACTTTTGAAACTTATGAATGTATGTGATAAGGATAACAATGATATTTATTTTTGAATTATGTACATTTGTTAGTTTTGGATTCTGGTTAATCATCTTATTTCCAATCTATACTGTGTTGTTGACATGGTAACAAAATGTCGTTGTTGCTAGTATTTTATTGTAGATTGCTGAAGTTTATTTTACCTGTTTTATCTGCTGAAACATCTAAACTGCATGCCTATACTTATTTGGGAATTAGATTATAATACACACACACACTTTGTTATACCCTCATTTTGGACCTAAAAATACTCTTGCAATTTCCCTGCTATTTTCTAATGCTTTCAAATTCACTGTGCCTTCTACTATGCTTCAACTGCATACATTACTGTTTCAGTCTTTTG
>Ga0099826_10004064_pt1 | contig 10157 bp, 6 predicted proteins | sample Mtrugardesep15_FD_76830 | JGI IMG/M metagenome (GOLD analysis project Ga0099826, IMG submission 76830) | Root nodule microbial communities of legume samples collected from California, USA - M. trunc garden sep15 | ecosystem: Host-associated > Plants > Roots > Nodule | place: USA: California...
CCCTGAAATTACTAATTAGATGTAATTAGGACCATTTTTCAAATGATTAATAATTGCAGGGGCAAAATGAGAGGATTAGTAAGCTCAGGGATGAAATTTCAAACGACCCCTAATTATAGGGATAAAATGCATATTTAAGCCTTTATATTAAATATAAAAATCATTAAACAACCCAAAAAATAGGCCTAAGAAAGGTCATTTTTCAGACTCAAGTTTGCAAAAGAAATTCATAGACCAAATTCAGACCGATCAAAATATGGCCTATTCCCACCTCCACATGTAGCCAAGCCTATTTCTCATATTAGTTAATTGTAAAAAAAATAAAATAATAACCTAATCCTTCTAACAATTGCCTTAGGACACTTGTTAACGATTTAAAGATAAAAAAATTGATAATTTTAATGTAAAAAAATGTTTTTTTTTAATGTTTTAAGGTGTTGAATACCTAAATTAAAAAAAAAATTAACGTGTATAACTTAAAAGTAATTTAATATTAAAAGTCTAATATAAAAATTCCATTTTTTTTCGATTGAAATTACATGTATTTTAGTAATTAGTTTAAATATATGCATATGCAAGAGATAGTGATGAACAAAGTTGAACCCTAATACTCTCTTTTGTGAAGAAGGTTTCATTGCAGCGCCTCTACACTTATCCCGTCGCCATCTCTCTCTCTCTCTCTCTCTCTCTCTCTCTCTCTTACAGTTAAACCATGCTCATTGTAAGTTGATCAATCTATAATTCCCAAATTCATTCAAGTGATTATTTTTATTTCTGGGTTTCGATTTGTATTTATCATTTTTGGGTAATTTCATAACGGTGATGTTCCTTGTTTATATATAGGAATTAGATGCTCCTGCGAGTGTCAGGAAGCAATTGGCCACGTTGTTTCGGGAAGCTCTCATTGCTACTGTTCCTACTGAACCTGATGTTGTCCCCTTAATTGATGCTTGTGTTCCAAAAAACGGCGTTAAACATGCTGATTATCAATGGTAACTTTCTCTAAATCTATTCATGGCTTCACTTATTGTACTATTGTACTTTATTTACATGCATCATAGATTATAGCTTATACATAAGCGCTTAATTAAGCTGTTTATCCAAACAACTACTTAGTGTTTTAGTTGCATTGTACATTGGCAAAACAAGCTTATTTGTTTTTTTTATTCTTGGTGCAGTAATAACGCTATGAGTCTTTTTGCTAAGATTAAAGGGAAGCAACCGGAATTCAGAAATCCTCGTTCAGTTGGAGAGGTATAATCAGAGATAATTCCCTTTTTATTAATTACTGTTTTTGGAATTGGATTTTGTTTTTAATTTGAATGTGTTTTTTTGTTTGTTTGTGTAGGCCATTATGAAAAATCTCCCTCCATCAGAAATGGTAGAATCATGCTCTGTTGCGGGTCCTGGATTTGTCAATATTGTCTTATCAAAGAAGTGGATATCAAAGGTGATTCATTGAATTTCTATTTGCGTGTCCTCAAATTTATAGGCTAGTGTTTGAATTGTAGCGTGTCTCCCTATGTGTTGTTTGAAGTATGTACTCAACAGAAAAAAATTCCTCCTGCAGAGCGTACAGAAGATGCTTACCGATGGTATTGATTCCTGGGCACCTCGACTTCCAATCAAGAGGGTTATGGTTGACTTTTCCTCACCGAATATAGCCAAAGAAATGCATGTTGGTCACCTGAGGTCAACCATTATTGGGGACACACTGGCACGAATGCTTGAATTTTGCCAGCCTGAATGTCTGATCCGCAGAAATCATATTGGTGACTGGGGTACTCAGGTAGATTTGATCTCTAAAGTAAACTATGCTAGTTCATTGCTATACACTGTCAAAGCTAGGTTATTTTTCCATCCATAACCTTTTGTTTTTGAGCTATGATTTTCTTCATTCACAACCGTATGTCTTTGGGCATTTCCTCTGCAACAACCATTTAACTTTTAGTTGTATTTGGGATCGATGGCTGATATAAGTAGATTTTTAACTGTCGTGATTGAGAACATGAATTCCATTCGTCCAAATTAAATGAAGTCGCGTAACCTTCTACAGAAGCTGCTGTACCCGTCCATAAAAAAGTAGTTTAGATACCGAACTATTTCAATTGCCACCAAAATAACAATGTTTACTTATGACATATTTTCTTGAGTTATAGAACATTCTATTATGAAGAATCTCATTTTGGCATTTAGCATATGTCTTAAAGTCCATGTGTTGATTTTGCAGTTCGGGATGCTGATTGCATACCTCTTTGAGAAATTTCCGAACCCAGAAGAGGTTAATGAATCTGACATTGGAGATCTACAGGTGAGACAACATACTAGTTTTCTTTTGTAGGTGTTTATTCATATATTTTTGTCGGTTTCAGATCTGACATTGTTTTTAGTTAACTAGCTTCATGGTTGTTGTCGTTGAATTATATGCAAGTACTAACTATGCATTCTTAGACGTCTAGAAATTAATTTATTATAAATGCCACAAAACCTAAATAGACAATATAAGCTGCTACTTCCTCACGAAACAGTCAACGGCCTTAAAAAGATAAGTAATCGGTTTTCTTGGCAGGCATTGCTTTTATACCGTGTTTGCAACTTATTTTTTTAACATATCAGTTTTTTCTCTTTGAAATCAGATCTACACTTCCATTTCTATTTTTTTAATTAAAAAGATGCCAAGGTGTGAATTCAGAAATAAAGGTTTGGGCCTGTGTTTGACTATAGATACTAGTTATCAGTATAAATAATCAAACCTTGAAGTGGCAATGTTTATTGGTCTTAGAGACAACATTTTATGTTTTCATCATTATTTAGCTTTGATGGAAAATTATTTTACTTATTCTGAAATTATTGGAGTTGGTGTATTTTTAGGCATTCTATAAGGCCTCAAAATTGAAGTTTGATAGTGATCCTGATTTCAAGAAAAAGGCACAGTTGTCAGTGGTCGAGCTCCAGGTAAATTTTACGTCATTTTGTTTCTTCTTCTTTTTCTGATTTGTTTCTTTCTGCCCCCTATTTGTAATGTCATGGGGAATTGGTTTTACATTTTTTATATGCCTGAATTTTGATTTCAGAGTGGGGATGATCCCAAGTATCGCACAGCATGGAAACAAATTTGCGATATTAGTAGGACTGAATTTAACAAGGTCTATAAGCGCCTTGGAATCCGTTTGGAGGAAATGGTAAGGGTTCTAGTTTCTTTAGTGTATCTCCCATGAGGAATTTCTCATCTCTTTCTTTTCTTTTAATTTTGGGACTCTTAGAATTCTATGTGTGCCTTATATATGTTTGGTTTTGTAGAAATTCTGTCTGTTTTTGGTGTGGCTTTTGTTTAATGTGTGGTGACTTTGATTATGTGTTTTTAGCCAAATATAACATTCTATCTAGCAAGTTGTGTCTTTTTCCTTGTTCTGTGATGGTCATCAGTTTCACTGGTTGCTTGATTTAACATTAGGAACCAATGTGATATGTAGCTCATATATAAGCTTCTTGTTTTTTTCTGTTGAGTTCTATTCTCAGTTCAACTAGACTGTGATGTAATTATCATGACTTCTCTATTTGCTCCATTTCCTGTATATAGCAGTTGCAGCAACAAAAAATTTGGTCACAATGTAGCACTAAATTGAAAAATGCATACAGTGTAGCAATAAATTGATCAAGTATTTTTTATTTGTGTTGCAGTCATTACAGATTTTTATTTTATTGAATAATAGTGACATGTTTTACTGTTCACTGATGGGTGATGTATTTGGCCACAGCCAGAGAGCTTCTTTAATCCATTAATCCCTCCTACTTTGGAGAAACTGGAGAAATTAGGGCTGATTGAAGACAGTGATGGTGCTCGCGTGATATTTGTTGAGGGTGTAGACATACCACTAATTGCTGTGAAAAGAGATGGAGGCTACAACTACTTTTCAACTGATCTAGCATCACTTTGGTTAGTTATTCGTCTTAATTGTTTGCATGTCTTCTTGTAGGTTGTGATGTGACTCGCACGAATATTCAAATTCTGCTATCAATGAGTCAAAATTAGTTTAATTCTGCTATCAATGAGTCAAAATTAGGTTGTGATGGGTATTTCAATAGTCAGACTTGAAGTTAAAATACAAAGGAAAAATGTATCATTAATTATCAACAAGGATTCAGATTTAAATGGTCCAGATTGATTTTTTGATAGGATATCGTGTTTGCTTCGCATAATTGGCCTTGGGTAGGAAAGGGACTTTTAAGATTTTTCTATATATACACGGTTTTTGGTTGAAAATTTGGTGTACATTTTTCTCTTTGCCTGTATTTTTATCTGAGTATGGAATAGGAAATACTTTATATATCTACTGTCGAAAATAAACTGTTACGGTTACCTTAACCACTTGAACTTTGCATGCAGGTATCGTCTGAATGTCGAAAAGCTTGATTGGAATATATATGTTACAGATTTTGGGCAGTGGCAACATTTTGACATGCTTTTTAAGGTATGTCCCAGTTGACTAAGATATTGTCGGTGCTACTAATATTGCAATGAGTATAACTGTTGACTTCCCTTTTGGTTTTTCTATCAGGCCTTTAGGCGTGCAGGGTGGCTTCCAAAGGATCCAAATGAATATCCAATATGCACTCATATAGGTTTTGGTCTTGTTTGTGGTGATGACGGAAAACGATTTCGGAGTCGCAGCAGCGAGACTGTTCGATTGGTTGATTTACTTGATGAAGCTAAAAGGCGCTGTAAAGTTGCTCTTCTTGAACGTGGTAAAGTACCAGTTGCCTATTGCAATTTTTATTTCTTCCTTCATGCGAGCCAGAATCAAAGGAACGAAGTTTCTGCTTGTTGAATATCTATGGAACTGATATTGTGCATTAGACAGTTAACCTTCTAAATCCTATGTTCATCTAGATAATGCTAAAGATTGGACAGAGGAAGAGATTGAGAAAACTTCAGAGGCAATCGGATATGGGGCTGTGAAGTAAGTTCTGTATCTCAATAATGTTTTCCCATATTTAAAGGACAATAACCAACATGCTTTCCAGCAATAATACGTAATTAGCTAAATTGTAGACATACTTTATTGAGTTGAATTGGAACCAGATATATTGCCTACAATTTGCTGCTTACTGAACTTTAAAAGTTTGTGTTGCTTTTCATTCTGCTCTAATGTTCCGAATCTGGTTGATGTATACTTTATTTTGAGGTTTAGAATGTGTTTTAACTGTCATATAGTTTACAAGATTTTATAACTGGCAATTAGTTTTATTAGATACCTCTTTCCCGAATAAGCTCCTTTTTCCAATTTCACATGTATTAAAAACAACAGGTAGTCTCAATGTGTCTATTTTATGTATGGAGGTTCGTAAAATACCCTTTTGTATATGAGTGTGTTCAATTCTGACTTCTCATCTGCTAAGACAATTAGTAGTATTAATTAAGGATATATTTCAAAACAATAATAAATGTATTTAGTAATTTGAAATGGATTTATTAATAATTTCCAGATATGAATCAATATTATCCATGACTGCAAATGCAATAAGTAATACAAAATTAAGACAAGACAAAACACATTCATGTTTCACTAGCTAAAAGACGGGAGTAAATCATAGAATGAATAAAAAAACAAGACAAGGCAAAACAAATTCATGTTTCACTCATGAAGAAAGTAAACCATTAATCATAGAATGAATCAATATTCAATGTTTAGTGATAAAGTAATAAACTCGCATGGAGTGAAGCAGCCCAATCATCAATGTACAGTGATAAATTAATAAACTAAAATTGAAAAGAGAACATGGTGGTGTTTGTGACCATTAATATTATATTCAATCCAAATAAGTACTAGTATAATAAAATTGAAAACAATGGTGGGAAGAAGTTTGTCGTTGTCTATGTTGACTAAAAGAAAAACAAAAATAAAAGAGAATAAAGTCTCATGTGTGTTTGTATTATCATGTTGAGTGCTTGTTTGTTCATTGCATTTATGTCTGTATATAGGTTTAATTAGATCAATATTCTCATATTCTCATATTTTAATCTCTTTTTTAGTATCTGTCTCTCAAATTAATCTAATGACTTGATTGTTACTGGAAAACAAGACAAGGCAAAACAAGTTCATGTTTCACTAATGAAGAAAGTAAATCATAAATCGTAGAATGAAGCTTTGTTGTTTAATCCAAAAAATCTATCCCCTGCAATAACTAATAACAGTGTAATAAAGCATGGGTATTTTGGTAGAACCCAGTACAGTTTTAGGAGAAAGCTACATGAAGAAATAAAAAAAATTTAAATGATAAAAAGTAACACTACAATGACGAAACTCACCGCATAGGAGCAAGATCTTCGTCGGAATTAGCCGTTGTAAGCTGTCGTTCGTTCCGTCTGAGAGGTGAGAAGAAGCACCGTTTGGAAGTTGGAACTGATGAGTGATGAAAGACAGAGCAGGGCGAGAGAGATTATGGTTATTGTTGGAGTGGGCCTACAAGTAGGAAAGTCAAAGACTCATCAACAAACAATGGGGTTTTTTTAAAAAGAAAAAAAGAAATAGACTCAGCCCAATTATTATTTTATTTATTTATTTTAAATGGGCCAGCTCGCTTACCTTGGGCTGTATGGGCTGGACTAAAAAGGCCCGGTTGATTTTGGGCCTACTTTTTGAAGCCCGTTCCAGTCCAAAAGGGCTAACGGGCCCGGTTGATCTTTTTGTTTCAAATGACTCTACAAATGATTTTGGATTGACTCTGTTGTCTGCTTATGCCTCTGTTCTTGGAATGCTGAATGAGCTGCAGACTTGTTGCCCATCATGTTCATGCTTTTGATGTGTTTGCAGATATGCTGACTTGAAGATCAATAGAACAACAAATTACACTTTCAACTTTGATCAGATGCTTAATGATAAGGTGCATATTATCGTTGTCAAATGTTTGTCAAGTTACAATAGAAAAACTTGTAGATTTTATAGCCATTGTTGATGCCCTCAGACCTGTCCTGCTCCCCTCTCACAGAAAATATTTATATAGTCTAAAGCTATAAGTTTTGTTCCTTTTGATTGACAATCGCTATCAGACTGCTAAAAACATCTTTTAACAAATATTGAGCCCGTTCTTCAAGGCTCATGAAACCAACTAATGTAATGTCATAAATGTCTCACCTTTCTACGCTTTTTGTCTTACAGGGAAATACCGCTGTTTATTTGTTGTATGCACATGCTAGGATCTGTTCCATTATCAGGAAAGCTGGTAAAGACATAGAAGAACTAAAAAAGGTAACTTTTCTAATTTCCCTGATGATGATATTACAGTTGTTGAAACAATTAATTGCTTTTTGTCTCATAATGTCAATTAAGCACTCATCTATTATGATTGTAATATGACTCAGTGATGTATTTGTGTTTATACTTGTATAATAGTATGCTTCATATCTTGTTTACCAACTTGTGACAGACTGGGAATTTGGTGTTGGAGCATGAAGACGAGCGTACATTGGGTCTTCATTTACTGCAATTTACTGAGGTACTTTTTCTTGAGATTTATACCTTTCATGTTATACTTGCAGTGTTCTACTTTGTCAATCTTGGTCCATTTTCTTAAGGAAAGATTGAGGCATGATGATTAAGCAACTATACTTGTAGTGTTTTACTTTGTCCGTCTTGGTCCATCTTCTTTAAGAAAAGTCTTAAGGCACGGTGATTAAGCAACTATATGTTCACATGGGTGTGCATGCGCGCGCGTGTATTTTTACAATCCAAAAAATATATGCACTTACATGAGTTTTTTCTTATATCTTTCAGGTTTTTGTGGAGTCCTGCTCGAATTTATTACCAAACGTGTTATGTGAATACCTGTATAATTTGTCTGAAATCTTCACAAAGAAATTTTATTCAAGTTGCCAGGTATCCAAAGTTATAAAATTTTCCTGTATAAGTTTGAATGCCCTCCCTATTCCTATTTGCTGTGCATTAATTGAATGCCTTCTTCAGGTTGTTGGGTCGCCGGAGGAAACTAGTAGACTTTTGTTATGTGAAGCAACACTTATTGTGATGAGGCATTGCTTTTATCTCCTTGGAATTGATCCAGTTTACAAGTTATGATCCATCATCTCAATGAGGAGTTCAAGAGCAAGTTTTTTGGAACAGACTTTTACTTTTAGTGCACAGAAGTGTAGGAACTTCTAATATGAAATTGGTCAAGAATCACTCTACCTCTTCTGTTTTGTTTTTTGTATTTCAAGGTAAAAGCTGTAAAATAGTTAGCATCGACACTAATTTTATTGACTAGGCCCTTGAAATTTTCAGTTTGTGTGGAGACGATTCATTTTCAACTGATTGCAAAACCTTTCAAAAAAATGTACTGACAGTCTTATGTATCACCACCGTTTGCAATGGTTAGAAGTGATGGGATTTGAATTGAAATCTAATTCTAATTACACAAATACACCTTAATGAAGTGTTTGATAAAGGATTAATTAGGATAAGACTTTAGACATTTCTTTCTTATATAGATAGAAGATAATATATTTGATAAGTATTTGTCATACATTTTTTGTCTATCAAGTGGTAAAAAACGAACAAGACATTCTGAAAATAGGAATAAGTGGCAACCGAATGTACACGTTACATTTACTAGAGATTTTTTTGGTGGTGGTTGGGGTTTGAACCCTGGACTTTGCATATATTATGCATTGTTCTACCAACGAGTTAAGCTTACGAGGACAAATTTACTAGATATTAAACTCAAATAAGTTTGTTGAAATAAATTAAAAAAAAACTCTTACACCCGTCCACTCTTCTTTTACATTTGCCTGCGACTTAGGTTTTAATTAAGCTTTTAAAATATAATTTAAATTTTGATATTTTAAAATTGAATTTAAATTTTGATATATTGTAGGTGTGAGGTTTTTATATCAAGAATAGAGGGAGTACATAACTTCAATGTTGTGCTTTTCCCATTTAATATTACTAGCACTTCATTTTTCTAGATTTTGACTCCAACTTTGAGCTAAGGTATAGAAGCATTAACCCACTTAGATTGATTTAGTAGTGTTGTTAGCGTTAGACTTTAGAATATGTTCATTTTAAGATCTTTGATCAATTCTTTTTAATATTAATTTGAGTGGATTAGTTTAACTTCTTTAAAAGAAAAATAAAATTAAAAACACTAAAGTTTAAGGATAATTAGTACATTCTCTCAAAAAAAAAGGATAATTAGTACATACTCCGTAATACTTGGTTTCCAGTTTCAGTACATACTCCGTAATACTTGGTTTCCAGTTTCAAATCAACCTTATAGTAATTGGAGTTAAACAATTTTTGAAAACCAAGCGGCAAATACCCAGTTGACAGGTGGCAAGGAATTGAATTACAAATCCACGTATATATAGAAGCTTCTATTGTTAGGAGAAAATTGTTTTTGTGACATAAGAAATTTCCTATTGACAAAAGTATATGACGTTTTTATCTCCAGCGGCAGTTAACAACCGTTAGCTTAAGCGCCACCAGTTAACTGCCTCTGGCTTTGTTGCTTTTTATTATGATTTTACGCGTTTCGGTCGAAAAATCAAAATAAATCGAAACTTATTCAGAATTCTACAAAACTTTACAGACACCTCTATAAAAATACATATAGATGATGTGAAAAGTTTCGTAACATTTCGAATAAGTCTCGATTTTTTTTATTTTTTCGACCGAAACGCGCAAAATCGCAATTGAAAAAATAAAAAAAATCGAAATTTATTCGGAATGTTACGAAACTTTTCACATCAACTATATGTATTTTTATAGAGGTGTCTATAGAGTTTCGTAGCATTTCGAGTAAGTCTCGATTTATTTCGATTTTTTGACCGAACAATGCAAAATCGCAATTTTTTTCAAGTGCGAGTCCGAAAAAGTGTCCTAGAGGTTGAACTTTTTCATGCTTTTTTTCACTCATGTTTAGAACAAAAAAATAACATCTTCCACAAAAAATTTGAATTTTTCGACAAGGGACAAATTAAATATGAATTTTTAACGCGCTTAAAATTTAAGACACAAAAACATCAAAATGTTGACCTATAAATTGAATTTCATTGCAACACCTGATTTTTTTGGTTTTTGAGATTTGAGAAAAAAGTTAGAATGCAATTATGAAATGACCACAATATGATATGATTTGAAATAGGACATACTTTCAAAAAA
>Ga0099826_10004065_pt1 | contig 10157 bp, 6 predicted proteins | sample Mtrugardesep15_FD_76830 | JGI IMG/M metagenome (GOLD analysis project Ga0099826, IMG submission 76830) | Root nodule microbial communities of legume samples collected from California, USA - M. trunc garden sep15 | ecosystem: Host-associated > Plants > Roots > Nodule | place: USA: California...
CCATTAAAAACATTTTTTTCTTGGCAAAATGAATAGAAAATTGAGAATAATACCATTCTTCACTGTCGTTTGGTCTATACCAGAAAGTGTAAGATGCGCTATTGAATCCTTCTTTGAATACAGGAACGCCTTCTTCTGTGCATTCTATTCCCCAATTGATTTTTTGTTTGCTTAAATCTTCGGCTTGAATAAAACCTGTGCCGTCTGGATTTAAAACTGTAATAGGCTGTTTTTGATTTAGAGGAGCATAAGTTCCCGGAACTGGATATCCGATAGTCGTAGTAATATAACGTTCCTTAGAGTTGTGGGTAATTTGATCTACGTGAACTTGTGAATGTGAAGTGGTAACAGCAAAGAATAAGCTGAAAGCAAAAAGTAATTTTAAAAATTTCATTCTATGTAGGTTTAAGTGTTTTTGGGCTGAAAAAATCGGGTGGCTGATTTTTTTCTGGGCGAATATAATCCATTTTTTTTATAGAATGGAGGCTTAAAAATACAAGAATGAAACTATTTGTTTTAGGTAAGTTTTTACTCCGTAGAAAACTGATTTTCGAGTAACTTTTCTTTAAAATCTGTAGTCTGTGATAATCTTTTTAATCTGTGACAAAAAAAAAACGCCCGATAAAGTTCGGGCGCTTCTGGTAAAAATATATTTTTAGTTTTTCTCAATCCATTTTCTGGCATTAACAAAAGCTTCGTGCCAAGGCGTAACCTCGTCATTTCTATCTTTTGGATAATGCGCCCAGTTCCATTGGAAAGTCGAACGCTCAATATGAGGCATCATAACCAAATGTCTTCCTGTTTTGTCGCACATCATAGCCGTGTTGTAATCAGAACCATTTGGGTTTGCAGGATAACCTTCGTAAGCATATTTAGAAACAATGTTATAGTTTTCTTCTGCTAAAGGCAATTTGAATTTACCTTCTCCGTGAGAAACCCAAACTCCTAAAGTACTTCCAGCAAGAGTTGACAACATAACCGAATTGTTTTCCTGAACTGTTACAGAAGTAAAGATGCTTTCGTGTTTCTGGCTCTCGTTATGAAGCATTTTTCCATGAACTTCGTGCTCTGGATTAATCACTTCTAATTCCATAAACAACTGGCATCCGTTACAGATTCCAACAGATAAAGTGTCTTCTCTTTTGAAGAAATTGTCTAAAGCTGTTTTTGCTTTTTCGTTGTATAAGAAAGCTCCAGCCCAACCTTTAGCAGAACCTAAAACGTCCGAGTTAGAGAATCCTCCAACTGCTCCAATAAATTGAATATCTTCAAGCGTTTCACGCCCAGAAATTAAATCCGTCATGTGAACGTCTTTTACGTCAAAACCTGCCAAGTACATAGCATTTGCCATTTCACGCTCAGAATTACTTCCTTTTTCACGGATAATTGCTGCTTTTGGTCTTGGTTTAGAATTGTCGATTTCTGGTTTCTTTCCTGTGAAATGTGCAGGGAAAGTATAATTTAAAACCTGATTTTTATAGTTTTCAAAACGTGCTTGAGCTCTTCCGTTTTTAGATTGTTTTTGATCTAATAAATAAGAAGTTTCAAACCAAACGTCTCTATAAGTCGGGATGTCCAATTTCCAATTTCCAACTTCTAAAGTAGCTGTAGAAGTTACAGAACCGATTTTGAAGAATTCGATATTGTTAGCTTTCAATTTAGCTTCAACAGTTGCATCAGATTTAGCTTGGAAAACGATTCCGATGTTTTCTGCGAAAAGGATTTTCAATAAGTCTTTTTCTGCGAAAGCGCTGAAATCAATTTTAGCTCCCAAATTCACATCAGCAAAACACATTTCTAATAAAGTTGTGATTAAACCACCGCTTCCGATATCGTGACCTGCTAAAATTTGGCTTTCGCCGATTAATTCCTGAACTGTATTAAATGCATTTTTGAAGAAAGAAGCATCTTTAATGGTAGAAGTTTCGTTTCCGATTGCATTTCTGATTTGTGCAAAAGAAGAACCTCCAAGCTTGAAATCGTCCTGAGACAAATTGATGTAATAGATTGAATCTCCGTTTTTCTGTAAAACTGGCTCAACCACTTTTCTGATATCGGTACAGTTTCCAGCAGCCGAAATAATAACCGTTCCTGGAGCAATTACTTCATCATTTGGATATTTTTGTTTCATTGAAAGTGAATCTTTTCCTGTCGGAATATTGATTCCCAATTCAATTGCAAAATCTGAACATCCTTGTACCGCTTCGTATAAACGAGCATCTTCGCCTTCGTTTTTACAAGCCCACATCCAGTTTGCCGATAACGAAACTCCTTTTAGCTGATCTTTGATTGGAGCCCAGATAATATTTGATAACGATTCTGCAATAGCATTTCTAGATCCAGCATCTGGATCAATTAAAGCCGCAATAGGAGCGTGCCCGATAGAAGTTGCAATTCCTTCTTTTCCTAAATAATCCAGAGCCATAACTCCAACATTATTCAATGGCAATTGTAACGGACCTGCATTTTGCTGTTTCGCCACTTTTCCTCCAACGCAACGGTCAACTTTGTTTGTTAACCAATCTTTTGAAGCAACAGCTTCTAAACGTAAAACGTCTTTTAGATATGATTCGAAATCTGTTGCATTGTAAGCAACATCAGCATATTTTCTGTCAACTGTAGTATCAGTCATAACTGTTTTTGGAGAACTTCCGAAGAAATCTTCTAAAGCATAATCCATCGGTTTTGAACCGTTAGTTTTTGATTGGAAAGTAAAACGGTGATCTCCCGTTACATCTCCAACCTGATACATTGGAGAACGCTCTCTATCAGCAATTCTTTGCAACGTATCGATATCTTTTTGACCAATAACCAATCCCATTCTTTCTTGAGATTCGTTACCGATAATTTCTTTTGCAGAAAGAGTAGGGTCGCCAACTGGCAATTTATCTAAATCGATCAAACCTCCAGTTTCTTCCACTAATTCAGAAAGACAGTTTAAGTGTCCACCCGCACCGTGATCGTGAATAGAAACAATTGGGTTATTGTCGCTTTCTACCAAACCACGAATGGCATTGGCAGCACGTTTTTGCATTTCTGGGTTTGAACGCTGAATGGCATTTAATTCGATTCCTGAACCAAAAGCTCCAGTATCTGCAGAAGAAACCGCTGCTCCACCCATTCCGATTCTATAGTTTTCACCTCCAAGAATAACGATTTTATCGCCTTCTTTTGGTTTGTGTTTGATAGATTGATCTAATTTTCCGTAACCAATTCCACCTGCTTGCATGATTACTTTATCGTAACCAATTTTTCTGTTTTCTTCTTTGTGTTCAAAAGTTAAGACAGAACCTGTAATAAGCGGCTGACCGAATTTATTTCCAAAATCAGAAGCTCCGTTTGAAGCTTTGATCAAGATATCCATTGGTGTTTGGTACAACCATTTTCTTTCTTCAACTGCATTTTCCCATTTTCTATCATCGTTCAAACGAGAATATGAAGTCATGTAAACAGCAGTTCCAGCTAATGGCAAAGATCCTTGACCTCCAGCTAAACGGTCACGAATTTCCCCTCCAGAACCTGTTGCAGCTCCGTTGAAAGGCTCAACTGTAGTTGGGAAATTGTGTGTTTCTGCTTTTAGTGAGATTACAGAATCAAATTCTTTTATTTCGTAAAAATCAGGTTTGTCTGCCGATTTTGGTGCAAATTGTTGCACTTTTGGCCCTTTTACAAAAGCAACGTTGTCTTTGTAAGCAGACACAATATCGTTAGGATTTTCCTGAGATGTTTTTTTGATTAATTTGAAAAGAGAAGTTTCTTTTTCTTCTCCGTCGATCACAAATGTTCCGTTGAAGATTTTGTGACGACAGTGCTCTGAGTTTGCTTGAGAGAAAGCAAAAATCTCAGAATCAGTTAATTTTCTTCCTAGTTTAGTCGAAAGATTGTTTAAGTATTCTACTTCTTCTTCGCTTAAAGCTAAACCTTCAACTTTGTTGTAAGCAGCAATATCATCAATTTCTAGAATTGGTTCTGGCTGAATGTTGATAGTGAAGATTTCTTGATCTAATTCGTTGAATTTTTGAGAAAGCATTGGATCAAAATCAGTAAAATCTTCCGTTGCAGGATGAAATTCCTCGATTCTGATAATGCCAGAAATTCCCATGTTTTGAGTAATTTCTACAGCATTTGTACTCCAAGGTGTGATCATAGTGGCGCGTGGACCAACAAAAAATCCTGTCAATGCAGATTTTTCGATCTTGTTTGCGTCGGCAAAAAGCCAGTTTAATTTTGAAATGTCTTGAGCTGAAATTTCGTTTTGCGTTTGTACGGCAAAAACAGTTTTGCTTTGGTTTTCAAAGAAATGGATCATTTGTGTAGTTTGTTGTATTGAGCTGCAAATTTAATGTAAATAAATAGTAAGCGCAAATTTGAAAACCATCTCTTTTCAAAAAAAATGAAATTGCTTTTTTCTTGCATTTTTTCTACCAAAAAGACGCAATATCAAGAGGTTTCGGTCTTTCGAGAAATTTAATGTTTTAGTAAAATTTCTTTTTTGATATGTTCTGTAATATTAAACTTTTAGAAAGGAAAAAATCAAAAATAAATTGGCACAATTTTGAAGTTTGCAATTGCGCAGATTTGCAAAATTTACGAAATGCAGAAAGTGATGAAAAATACGTTTCTAAAGAAAAATCTTTCAGAGGTTATGAAAAAAGCGGCAATTTGCCGCTTTTTTGGTTGATGAAAATCTAATTTTTAATTAATAATGACCTTTTTAAAAGCTATTTTTTCTCCTTTTATAATTTTAATAATATAGATTCCAGTTGGAAGATTATGCACAGAAACTTCTGGTGAAGTTGTGTTTTGTTTTTCGAATACTTTCTGGCCAGTGAATGAAAAAATTTCAACTGAATAAGGATTATCTACATTGCCTGGATTAATATTGAAACTTCCATTAGAAGGGTTTGGGTAAATTACAATTTCATCTGTAGTAACTTCTTCTTCGATTTCAGCAGTCTGAACCATTTTGCTGGCTAAGTTGTTGCAAGTGTCTTGCGAATACGAATCCCATTGTGCGCTTAAATTGAATGTTGTGCTTGGAGAAGTTACAGTCGATTTTCTTCTTAAAGTAACATCTATCGCAAAATTGGCTGTTCCGCCATTGAAAGTTCCAATAATGTCAATTAGAACGCCATTTTTGAATAAACCTACAGCATCATTTCCGTTAAAAGTAAGTTCGGTTGCAGTTGTTGAAATATTAGCAGCACTTGTAGAAAAACAGCTTGATGACATAGAACTGTTTACAATTACAAATTTACTTCCAGTGGCTAAAGTGCCGCTTAAAGCTAATCCTGTGCTCCAAGAGCCCGCTCCGTTTGTTTGTTTTTTAATTGTATAAGCCGATAAATTAACAGAAGCTCCTGTATTGTTTGCAATTTCTAAAGCTTTATTGTTTCCAGAACCTTCAATGTATTCAGAGAAAAGTAGGTCGGTTGCTGTTCCTGTTCCGCTGCTGTTGGTTGTAACTGAAATGGTATTGCTTGATGCAGAAGTATTTCCAGCAGCATCTTTTGCTTTTACATAAATGGAATAAGCCGTTGAAGCACTCAAACCTGTAATTGTTGCAGTTGTACTAGAAACGGTTGTTTTTAAAACACTATTGGCATAAACATCATAACCTGTAACGGCTACATTATCTGTAGAAGCTGTCCACGAAAGTGAAATTGAAGTTGCTGTTGTAGATGTCGAAGCCAAACTTGTTGGCGCTGTTGGTGCTTGTGTATCTCCAGAAGGAGTTCCGCCCCAAATTTGATTGACATATTCTGGATGATCAATAAATGGATTTCTATTGTTTTGTCTTGCATAAACGGCATTGTTTCTAGCGATTTCTCTTGCGCTTACAGGATCCTGCGCGTGCCAAGCCAAAAGCATATTTAAAAAAGCGGTTGTAAAAACTTGATTGCTAGTGCCATTAAACATAGCATAAGAATAACCCGAAATCGTGTTTTCGTATCGCGTTGCAAAATAGAAATACATTCGAGCAATATCGCCTTTAAAGTCATTGATTGGTTCGAAAACGGTTCCTGAATAACCCGAAACTGCACTTGATCCTAATTTGCTTCCGTTTTGAGAAGTATAGGTTGCGGAACTTACATTTCCATGCGGATAATTGGAACGTATTCCGTTTACTTTTCCATCAGTTGGAGTTATGAAATGTGCATCGGAAACCATTGGCGACTGTTCATTAAAAACAGATTGCGGAATAATATGTTCTCTATTGTAGCAATCTCCTTCTACAGAATAATTCCCGCATCTTTGAGTGGTTCCCGTTGTGTAAGTGTAAGGATCTGTTCCTGATGGATTTTCAGAATACATGTCTAATATGGTTCCGTCGTTTTCATAGAAATTATCAACGTCAGAAGTTTGGTAAGTGGTGTACAATCCAGCATAACCGTTATCTGTATGGCCTTTTATAATATTATACAATTGAGTTTTTAAAGTGTAGCCCGTTCCCGTTGCAGTGCTGTAATATCCTGAGGGAATTTGAGCAAAACCAATTGCAGTAAACATCAATAACAGTAAAAAGTAGTTTTTCTTCATAATTAATAGTTTTAAGATTTGGTTGAGAAAACTATTTTAAAAACTTGATTTTTAAGTTTTTAAAAATGTATTATAACAAATCTACTACTTTTATGAATGCGTTGCGTTAAGTGATGTTTAATTTTGGATATATTTTCTTACGAGTTTTTTTTGCCACGAAGGCACTAAGACGCAAAGTTTTTTTTAGAATTTCTTTGTCAAGTTTTCTCGCAAAGTCGCTAAGTCGCAAAGTTTAATTTTAAGCAAAACAAAATCTTTGCGACTTCGCGACTTTGCGAGATTAAAAACTTTGTGTCTTAGTGCCTTCGTGGCAAAACCATTATTTAGGGAAATCCTGACTCTGATAAGCTCCCAAATCTGGTGGAGAAGTTCTTGTAATTTCTAAAATATCTGTTGGAATTATATAGGCCTGATTCCCTTTCGCGAAAGCGGCAGAAGTTTTATCAATATTAAACTTATTCTGAGAAACATTATAAAACTTCGGATTTTCATTCAGAATAATGTTGTTATAATGTTCCGTATCAGTTTTGAACTGATAATCTGGGTTTGTTGTCGAACTGCTGAATTTTAAAAGACAATTGTTTAACTGATAAACAAATGGCGCATTAGCATTTTTACTCAAATTAAATTCGTTGGTATTTGAGCCGTAAATAATGCAATTGTTGAAAGTAGCCTGTGTCAACGGATTGGTTTCTGGCGTTGCTCCAGCCAAAGAATTGGTTAAGCTCACAGAAAATTGTGATGCTGTAGGCCAATTATTGTTGAAAGTGCAATGCGTGAATTTATAATTTCCGCCATAAACGCAAGACAAGCTTGATAGTCCAGCATAATTAATCACTAGATTTTCTCCAATAATTTGCGCGTTTTGAGCCAAAATTCCGTATTCAGCACAATTGTAAATCTGCGAGTTTTTAATTTCTATTATGTTTGAAGGACCTCTAAAACCTAAACCAATGATCGCATTTTTCAATGTCAAATGATTAATCGAATGATCGGCGCTCCCTTTTTCAAAAATAACCGATTTCCATTGTCCTGGAATGTCAGAATAGAGCGATTCTAAACGATCACCTTCGAAAATGACTTCGTTTTCTAATTTATCACTTGTTGAAGCTGTTCCGTTAATTTCTAGAGAAGCATTTTTGCTAACATACAAACCAGAATTAGCGTGAAAATGAACTCTTGTGCCGGCTTCAAAAATCACGGTTTTATCTTCTGGAACTCCAGCATAACCATAAATAACGTACGGTTTGTCATTTGTAAAAAGAAACTCATTTCCGTTTGTAGGATCATTTTCATTTAAATAAAATCCGTCAACATCTTTTCCGTCAATTTTGATTTTTTCTTTGGTTCCGTCAGGATTTTGATTTGGATATAAAAAAACAGCGTCTTGAATTAAAGTAACCAGCGCCACTTCTTGCAGATTGGCTCCGCTATCAAATTGAATTTCATCGGTATATAAAAAATCATCAGGATTTGCGTCTGCGATATCTGCCGTTGTCTCTATAAAAATGTACAAACTGTCTTTTGCTAAAAGCGTAACATTTTGAAAAATTTTCCCGTTGTTGCCCGTCATTCCATCAACAGTCATTCTGTATTTAGAATTCAAACCTTTTTTAAATTGCACAATCGGAATTGAAATGTCATTTTTACTTTGGTTGTAAACTTTTAATTGATACGTGCTTGAGCCAATATTTTTAAAAACAGTATCCAAATAAACCGTGTCTTTTGAGAACTTTAAATCTCCTGTGCTGGCAACGGTATCAAAGTCAGTTCGGCAAGAACTGAAAGTTATAATTATTCCGAAAATGAAGAGTGCAAAGTATTGACGCATTTAATTTCTTTTTTAGCCACGAATTCATGAATTTTTATTTGAAATAATTCGTGAATTCGTGACGAATAAATTGTAGATAAAAAATCTTTTCAATCTGTGTATCCCGATAGCTATCGGGAATGGCAAAAAGCCAAAGATTGATTTGGATTGTTTTTGTAAAAATAGCAAAAAACTGACAAGTTCATAATTGATTTTTAATTTTAGAATCCGATTTTTCAATTTGTGTCTTATCTTTCTTTAATTTTACGTTTTTAAAGTTTATTTTAATGAATTATACAAAAGAGCAGATTTTAGCGCGCTGTAATGAGTTTTCTAAAAACACATTAATGGAAACGCTGAAAATTGAATATATCGACGCCGGAGAAGATTTTTTAACTGCAAAAATGCCCGTAAATCCAAGCGTTCACCAGCCAATGGGACTGCTTCATGGAGGCGCTTCTGTAGCTTTAGCGGAAAGCGTGGGAAGTGCAGCTTCTTTCTTTTTTATCAATCCGAAAGAGCAGGAGGTAAGAGGGATTGAAATCTCGGCAAATCATCTAAAAAGTATTCGTGAAGGTTATGTTTTCGGAACAGCCAGAATTATCCACAAAGGAAGAAGTCTTCATCTTTGGGAAATCAAAATTACAGATGAAGAAGGAAATTTGGTTTCGCTTTGCAAATTGACGAACATGGTTTTGGAAAGAAAGAAAAGTGAATAAATTATGAATGCATTTTTCTTAAAAATTAAAAATCATAAAGAACAAAATTTACCCTTTGTGCTTTATTCAAAACCCAATTCAGAAAACTACATTGGGATTTTACAGCAAAATAATAACTTAAATACGGTTTCTGATTACAGCGAAAAAGGATTTGTTTTTGCTTCTTTTGATGAAAAACAATTGATCCTGATTCCAGAAAATGAATCGGAAATTATTACTGCTAATAAAGAAGAAACCTCATTTGCTCCAATAGAAATTGATGATTTGAGTTTTGATTCTGAAGCTAAATTTCAATATGAATATTTAGTAGCTCAGGGAATTCAGGCCATAAAAAATGAAGAATTCAAAAAAGTAGTTTTATCAAGAAGTGAAGAAGTGCCTTTGACTGAATTTGATTGTATTGAAACTTTTCAGCACTTGGTTCAGTTATATCCAGCCACTTTTTGTTATTGTTTTTTTCACCCAAAAATAGGGCTTTGGATGGGAGCAACACCAGAAAAACTGCTAAAAGCAAACGGTAATGTTTTCGAAACCATGGCTTTGGCGGGAACGCAAAAAGATAATCAGGAAACGGAAATTGTTTGGCAGCAGAAAGAAAAAGACGAGCAGCAATTTGTGACTGATTTTATTGTAAAACGCCTTCGAGAATTTACGGCTTCTGTAGTGGTTTCTGAACCTTATAGTTTGAAAGCAGGATCGATTTGGCATATTAAAACGGATATTTCAGGTGTTTTAAAAGATAATTCAACTTTAGAAGAAGTTATCGATACTTTGCATCCTACGCCAGCCGTTTGCGGACTTCCTAAAAAGAAATCGAAAGCATTTATTTTGGAAAACGAAAATTACGATAGAACTTTCTATACGGGTTTCTTAGGCGAATTAAACAGCACATTTGCAAGAAATAATGCAAGTTCTGATTTATTTGTAAATTTACGATGCATGCAGATTCAGGAAGAAAAAGCAATTCTGTATATGGGTTGCGGCATCACAAAAGAAAGCGTTCCGGAAAAAGAATGGGAAGAAAGCGTCAACAAATCAATGACGATGAAAAGAGTATTGAAAATAACTTAAAAATATGTTTACAGTCG
>Ga0099826_10004067_pt1 | contig 10156 bp, 8 predicted proteins | sample Mtrugardesep15_FD_76830 | JGI IMG/M metagenome (GOLD analysis project Ga0099826, IMG submission 76830) | Root nodule microbial communities of legume samples collected from California, USA - M. trunc garden sep15 | ecosystem: Host-associated > Plants > Roots > Nodule | place: USA: California...
AATTTTACACTGATATCTCGACCTTTCCCTATATAACTTGCAAAACACGAAACAAATGTGCCGAATTTAATCCTTTAAAACACAACTTTCTGGTACTTATCATGGTCATGGTTTTATGCTTACAAGGTTATAAGATGTCACATGGACTAAAGTGAAAATAGAAAATGGTCATTTTGGTCACTGAACCAAAAATCAATATCCCTTAACCGAAAATCAATATCTTCAAACTCGTTCGTTCGAAGTGTTGCTCTTCATCAAGAACTGGGTTATCTCCTCAATGAAGTTGTTATATGGTTGCGGGAGACTTGTTGTTAGGTCTCTTATTATGCATACTTACTATCAGTTAGGTCTTTGACAGTAAACACTTACTATCATTAAGGTCTCTGACAGTAAACACTTATATGCACAAAGTAGGCATATTATGATCCTATTTTATATCAATTTATCAATTCTAAGAATATGAAGAATTGTTTTAGGCTTTCAGGTCTTGTTATGAATCACATTTTCCCAAATTTCAGAATTTGTATATCATGAATTCCTTCATGGTTTATTCTTTTTAATCTCGGTGTTAATTTCAAATTATACTATTTCATTTTTTTAATAAAGATTATTAACTTCCAGAATACATATTCAACTAACCTTCAATTTATTATTTACAAATATTGTCTTGGTATGTTTATATGAGCATGTGCATTTCTACAATGCGATTGCAGAACAGAAACTTAAGTCACTTGATTCAGTATTTGTTTTCATATTAACTATTATAATAATCGTTGATACAACGTCAAACCTGTTATGTGAACTGTTAGCTAATACTTAGCGTTTGTTGTCCCATTTTTTGGCATGTCGTGTGTTCATGGAATATAAGTTATTACATGAAAGAATGACAAATGTCGTGTGCATGTAAGTGTTTATTGTCAGTGGCCTTAGTGACAGTGAGTGTTTACTGTGTCAAGAACCTAACTGATAGTAAGTATGCACAGTCATGGACCTAACAACAAGTATCCTAGAACCACAAAACAACTTTATTAAGGAATATGGCCCAACTCTTGACGAAGAGCAATACTTCGTTGGGACAAGTTTGAGGATATTGATTTTCGGTTCAAAGATATTGATTTTTGAGGATATTGATTTTCTATTTTCACTTTAGTCCCTTGACACTTCATAATCCTTGTCAGCATAAAACATTTGTCACATCATCAATTAACATAATTATTTAACATCGGGGACTAAAGTGATAACAAAAGTGAACATTCAAGGACTACTTTGTATTTAATCCTAAGTCAGAGACCTTTATGACAAGAGGTGCATAGTCAGGGATCAAAATGACTATTTACTCTATTTAATATTTATTTAAGGGTAATCTAGTAATAATCACACACATTTGAGGCGACTTTATTACTCCAACCATTTTTCTTAATATCCATGTTTTTTGTAAACTACTCCTATAAAAAAAGACGGAGGGAGTGTTATGTAATGTCTATATCAATTGAGATAAACTCATGTCAACACGCTTTTATTTATCTTTGTAATTTTTTCCTTTTATAATTCATAAATCATTCTTATATATTAAAGTGTGCATATTGTAAGAAAAATGAAAAATAAAAAAGAGACGGAGATAAATCAATAAAAAGTTGTTCTTGTATCAAGTAAGGGCTTAAGTCAAATTCTCGCGGTCACAACCCAACACATTTAACATAATTTGATATTTGAATAAACAACTATTTTAGAGATTGCGTTGCTAACCAATTTCGATATTTTATTAATTAAAAAATGTACATTGTTAACCATTTTTTAAATCTCTCTAAAAAAAACCATTTTTTAAATCTACGTACTTATGTAATTTTTTAAACTATGCAAAATAATTTATTAATGCTCGTATGTTTGTGGTTAATGATGTACATTTAACTAATAGGTGTCAAAATGTTTAAGGCGGGATTAAGGTTAAGGTGCCCAATCGGGATGACTAGATCAAGCCCCTTCATAAGTTTGTTGATGGTGATGATTTTTCTTATAAGTTTATGTGGAATGTTGTGAATGATTTCCCTGATCTGGTTAATGGTTTGATCCAAAAGGAAGATAGAGAGAATGGACAAAGTTAGTGATGTCGGAGTATGTGTAGCTTCCTCTTCTTATCTTATGTGTGCTTTATGTGGTACCATTTATCTAGAAGACAATGTTTACAACAATGAGTATTTGTTGGATATTTTGAACAAGAATAAAGAAAAACTGAATAAGCAGTTTGATGAGCTTGGTGATGTTGGTTAGATAATCAGGGACTTGGAGTCTGAGGTTGAAAGTTGAAGAACGAGATATCCATTGTAGAAAAGTCTAATAATGATTTGAGGAAAACCTTGAAGGTTGACCAATAATCTCATAAAGAGGTGGACAAAGTCGTTGTTGATGTTGGCGTTCAAGAAGATTGAAGTTAACAAGGCTTCTTTACAAGTAGAAATTGATGCACTAAAGAAAACCAATGTCGAGTTAGTGAAAGATGACCATAACTTTGAGCTGAAAGTTGTAGTTGACTTCGTCACATGCTTTGATGAAGTTAGCGATCATGCAAAAGTCATGGCTCTCAAGATGGACTTCACAATGGAGATGACGAAGATTGAGAAGATTATGACAAGAAGATTGAAGATGGCAAGGGGTTCAACCTCATCTTGATGAGCAACTTGTTTTTTTTTTGGGATATGGCCATTTACAATTCACAACATAACTCTAAGATTTAGGAACAACTTTTAAATTTTGAATTATTTTGACCTACAACAAACAAATATTCAGGGTAATGCTAAAGTATCCAAGAGTTTTCCTTAATTTAAAATTCACTTGAAAATAATTAAATATAAAATATTGACTAGAGTTCTTTCATTACTTCTAAATTAATCAACATGAAATAAATCTTTCTTTTTTTTAAATCACAATCTCTAATCCCATAATAGGTGTCTTAAACTATCTGCTATGAGAATAATCTTCAATTTGACGACAAGATATCTATTTTTTCACGAGACTGAATCGCCTTTTAAATAGGTGATTTCAGCGATCCAAGTATCCAACTAAAACTATTTTCATGAGGGAGGTAATGTAAACTTCACTATTTTTTTTATCAAACACTATATAGTGGTTAGAAATCCGTTATTAAAGTAAATAAGTGGAGAATTCAAAATTCAACACATAATCTTTTACTACCACAATATCTATATCAATTGAGCTATATTCACATGACAATAAGTACTCAATTCTACTCCAATCAATTGATATCAATTTTAGTAGTTAGTGCAGTATATGTCAATTGATAAGTAACACACTTATGGATAAATATTTCATGCTATAGTGATGCAATTTAATCAGCATCTTCCATATGAAAATAAACTTATATGAAAATTGCATAAGTGTCGATCGTACAGTTTAGTTGAAAGTGTCGTTATATGGAGGCTACTCATGCATGCTTTTAAGAGCAGTTCAAAGTAGTAGCCGATGAATGTTGGTGCATCATTGAGGTTGTGGTTAAAGAACAACAGTTTAATCAGAAGAATGCATGTGGAAAGGAGTGAAGAGATTTATGTCGGTCCAAAGGATAAAAAATTGTAGGGATATTTTGTACTATTATATATACTCATTTAGGATATTTTGATGACATGTATTTGGTCAATTTAAAAACAACATATTCGGTTAAACATCTACTATGGTATTTTAAATTAAGTCTAAAGTTAAAAGATTTCATATGATTTTTACGCACACAACCTTTAGCGAAATATCTTCATGAGTTCTTTAAGTTTCACGTTTGTTTTAGATAGGTTTTTAAGGTTTTAGATAGGTCCTTTAACTTTTGAATTTGTTTTGGATAGGTCCTTTAAGTTTCTAAGGTTTCAGATAGGTTCTTTCAGTTTCGAGTTTGTTTCGGATAGGTCCTTTAAGTTTCTAACAAACAGATCAATTTTGGCTTAACAGAAGTTGATAGAAAGGACTTATCTAAAACAAACTCGAAACTTAAAGGACCTATCTGAAACCTTAGAAACTTAAAGGACCTATCTGAAACAAACTCGAAACTTAAATGACTTATCTAAAACCTTAAAAACTTAAAGAATCTATCTGAAACAAACATGAAAGTTAAAAGACCCGGGGAGGTATTTGACCCAACCTTTAAGATGTTTAAGAGTGGCTTAATTTGGTTCATTAACTTAAAAAAGTTGAACATATGACTTCCTATCACGCTAATTTCTATGTTTCTCCCTCAAATCACCTTATATATATGACTTTTTATCTCCAAGCCAAATTAGTAGAATTAATAAAGATATATTTAAAACAAAATAAGAAATACATCTAATAATTTGAAATGAGTCTTATGATTAGTGACAATTTCTTTCTCTGAAAATGGCTTATGATTAGGAGAGAAACAATATATATTAGAAGTAAAAGTGAGCACAAAATTGATGTAATGTTTGATAGTTGGATACAATCATTCAATGAGATTACCTAATGGGAAAAAATGTAACTGTATGACTTTATGAAATTATCTGCTCTATATCAACTACCCTGTTGACTTGTACTTTAATCAACTTTCTTAAATTTTCATATACTAGCTGACATTGTAAGCCAATAATTTCGTACCATATTAAAATTAGTCTGTTCACACGCAGTGTGTTGGTCACCATCATAAATTAGTCCTTAAATTGAATGAACAATAATTTCGTACCATATTTGAATAGGAGCATAGTTTCCAAATATATAGTGATCAAATATCAATTTATTTAATTTGATAATTTTCATTACACACTAGCTGACATTGTAAACCAAAAATAACAATCATTTTTAACGATTTTTAACCAAAACACAGCAAGTTAGCAATCAATCATTTTCACATTTCTTACTTTAGTTAATACAGGTAAAAGTAGAAATAGGGAATATGAATATCATAGACTTTATATAAACCCACTACCACATCACATTCCTAGTAGAATTCACAAAACATAAAAGAGTGTTCATTCTCAACAAATTCTCATCTCATCATTATGACTAACATGAGAGTAGTTCTCATCACTCTCCCCCTGGTGTTGGTCACCATCATAAGCTTGGTTGTGACAATGAGAGTTCAAGCTGCATCTCGTGCTTTCTTTGTTTTTGGTGACTCACTTGTTGACAGTGGCAACAATAATTATTTGCCAACCACGGCACGTGCCGACTCTCCTCCTTATGGCATCGATTATCCCGGTCGTCGTCCCACCGGCCGCTTCTCCAATGGTGTCAACCTCCCTGACCTTATCGGTAAGTAACTTCACCTTCATCTTTAGTTATTTATTCTCGAGTATAATGTATGTTTTGAACGACAATGATTTTGGCTAAAACATGGAAGCGTTGTGATTTTGTTAAAATTGATTCATAAAGTGTGACTTATGAAATACGGACACCTCTAGGACTAGGCGTGTCGCGGTATCCGACACTTCTATAACACTTGTACGACATGTAATTGTTTTTTTTTACTTCGACACTCATATAATTGGTATCCGACACCTATATAACACTCATACGAGCCGTGTCAGACAACTCAAACAAATGTTTAAAACAATTTTTTCTCTCTTGCTTCTACACACCATATATACATTACAATTGATAATATCATTTTTAGCTTTTTTTATAGTAGATGAATATAATTTGATATCTTGTTGTAGAACTTTTTCTAATTAAATAAATTGTTCAAGTTAGATGATTATATATGTATTTTAATTTTCATTTTAGACCAACTTTAAATAAATTAACCTAGACCAAAAAAAATTAACATATATGTAGCGGTGTTGGTGTCCTATATTTTTTACATTAGCAGTGTCGACGTGTCTGTAACAATATCATATTATGTGTTCATGTCGAGGTCCATGCTTTATAGAGTGCGACACAATATGATTCGGTCAAATTTATCGTGCCCATATTCTTCTTACACATTACATATATTATATTTCTCAGATCTTTAATATAAAAAAAAATCAAATAAATTTGATTTAATATTAGATCAAAATACATTTGATTTTTTTACTTCTTTTTGTAGTACATTTGTATAAATAAATGCTGACATATGAAACATTATGGTTGAATAATTTTGTAGGCCAGCATATTGGATTATCTGAACCCACGTTGCCATATTTGAGTCCACAGTTGACCGGACAAAGGCTATTGGTTGGGGCCAATTTTGCTTCCGCTGGGATTGGAATCCTTAATGACACTGGCTTTCAATTTGTAAATTCATTAATTCACTACACATGTTTCAATTCTCTCCCTATAAGTACACTAATCTAACCAACTACTAGTAGCACTGAAGGGATTAACATCAAATGTTAATTCTAAACAAATTTGGTGATATATTAAGGATATAGTAATTCATGCAAAGAGAAAATGTTTGACTTGTATTTTAACTATTAAAGTGTGAAGCACGGATATGGAAACGAACACCGGACACAACATAGATACTGATACGTCGACACAGTAAATAATTTGAAAAAATCATATAATTTAGTGTAATTACAAGTGTCGGTGTCGTATCTGACACGACACGTGTCCAACACCGAGACACGTCTAATATGAAGAGTGTTCGTGCTTCATAGATTTATTCATTAGAATTTTTCTAAAAAAACAATAAAATATTAATTAGAATTACAATTATATGCAGGTGGGAATATTAAGAATGTTTCAACAATTTTTGTTGTTCGAGCAATACAAACAAAGATTGAGTGGAGAAGTAGGGGCTGAGGAAGCAAATAGAATTGTTAATGGAGCTTTGGTACTTATAACACTTGGTGGTAATGATTTTGTCAACAACTATTTTCTCATTCCATATTCAGCTAGGTCTCGTCAATTCACCGTGCCACAATACTGCACCTATCTTATCTCTCAGTATCGAAATATTCTTACGGTAATTCTCTCTTTCTTTACCTTCTTTCATCTCAAGATTAATGGTTTAATGCATGCAATTTTAATGCCAACTTATAATGTTTTCATATGTTGTATTCATATTGACGTGGACTCATTTATTTAAGGATATCTTTGTCGACAAAATTTTGAGCTTATAGCTTACAAATTTAATCCGTTATAAATTTATTTACAATAAACTAATTTATTAGTTACTGCCGATACTTTTTTACCGAACAGAGTCTAAGTAGTATGTAAATTGTAATGCAGAGGTTGTTTGACTTGGGAGCTAGAAGGGTGCTTGTGACCGGGACCGGTCCATTGGGTTGTATTCCTGCTCAGCTTGCTTCTAGGAGCATAAATGGAGAGTGTATAGATGAGATACAACAAGCTGCTCAATTATTCAACCAGCTTTTGCTTCAAATGACTAAAGACCTCAACACTCAACTGGGATGTGATGTGTTTATTGTTGCCAATGCTTATCAAATGAACATGAATTTCATCACCAATCCTCAAAGCTTTGGTATCGTCAACTTTACCCAATTTCACTCTTTCTCTATTCCTTTTTCTTCTTTTGAACTTTTATTGCTACTTAATTTAGTTTTATTATTTGTAGCAATGACACTTGGTGTCGGCTTATGTTAGTGTTCGACACCTTGACGATGCCGGCACATGTGATGATATTTAATCAAATAGCTTCTTCTATTTTTTTCAATGTTTATAGTCACATGATTGATCATCAACTAATTTTTAATTGTTGGTGTGAGCAGGTTTTGTTACATCAAAGGTAGCTTGTTGTGGTCAAGGACGTTTCAATGGAGTGGGATTATGCACTGTCTTGTCAAACATATGCCCAAATCGTGATCTCTATGCCTTTTGGGACCCTTTTCATCCAACTGAACGTGCTTTGGGATTTATCGTTCGAGACATCTTCAATGGAACCTCTGATTTTATGAGCCCTATGAACCTCAGCACCATCATAGCCATGGACTCCAACATCTAATAAAAGGTCTTCAATTATTTATTTTGTGACTCTTGCATACAAGATGCGAAAATGTCATTGTATTTTTATTTTATTGAATGTATGGATCATGTTTTCCGTCATATGTGTCTTGAATCCATTCTACTTTTCTGTCTGGTAATGGTAAAAAAAAATCACTAATATGATATTGTTACTAATAATGAAATTAGTGGAATTGTTGTGATGATACCATAATAAATCTTAATCAGGAATACATATCAAGAGTTTTTCTCTCAAAAAAAATAAAAATTCAAGAGTTTTGATTAAAATACACGTGGATTTTACGAGAATAAAAAATATCACATTTAATCGATTAGTATGATATCCGTGACATGTACAAGGAATTAACATATTTAGAAAATATTAATAAAAAATATAGTTTTAAATTAATTTGTAAATGAATTTACACACAAAAAAGTACATGTCAAATAAAAACAGTGTATATTTTAGTTATTCGACATATAAGTGTTATTATACATTTAAGATAAATTTAGTAGAAATTATAAAGCTAATAGTATTATTGTATAGTTTTTTTTAAAAAAAATGTATTATATAGTTCTATTAAGATAATTGGTTTTACAAATATAAAGTATATATGTTGTAGAGGTGTGAAACCAAACCAATTTAAACCGAAAATAAAAAAAAAATCGTGTTTGGTCTGAATGTGCTCAAGCCAATTTTTCACTCACCCGCGCGGTTTGGTTTGGATTTTGGTTTTTGTTTTGCCATCCAAACCTTAGACATACCTAATTGGGGTGATTGGTATTTTTACCATGTTACCGTACATGGTAGTTTCAGCAAGTTTGTTTTGGTTGTAGTTTTCCTCGGTAAAATTTGGCAGCTCTATTGATGTGTAATTAATCTTGCTTGCCCGATTATGACTTGTGATATGTGCTGTGGTTTAATTCTCATGAGTTCTCCTTTTAGTTCCTGATATGTTTTCTTTGTTTAAAGGATCTAGTGTTGTGTTTGAATGACTTTTATGTATATTTTGATAGTTTAATTTAGTTATTTCAGCAAGGGTGTTTAATGTCTGTTATCGTGTGGTGTTTGAGGTTTTTCGCCTTTGTGGATTTACCTGGTACACTTGATACAATATTATTTTCTTTATTATTATTATTATTATTATTATTATTATTATTATTATTATATTTTGTTTAATTTTTTCAATGACGGCGATTCGATTGGAAATTATGTGATTAAATACAATGTCAATGTAAAGTTGTAATTAGTCTGACATCCAATCACAATTTATTAATTTGTGACAATATGTATGACAATTTTCAAATAAAATGTAATTATTTATTTTATTGTTGTGGCGACAAATTGTGATTTGAAATGTCATTTTGTACTTGTAAAAGGGGATCTCCTGTGAAAACTACCCCGTTTGGGGTCCAGTAGGCGGGAACCTCCCGGGATGGTAGTTTGGGGATGGGGAATTTATTTGACTTATTTAAGAAGACTTAATTGATCATTAAGGAAAATATCCTCATTAAAATTAATATTTATTTGAAATATTATAATGTGATGACTTGTTTAGGATTTTCATAACTTTGTATCACATTTATATCATTTAATTCGCTTATGATCCTTTTAATATTTTACTTCCCTTCTTTAAAAAGAAATATAAATTACTTCCTTGATAAATTGCATTAATATGAGAAAAAAAATTATATGACTATAATATTTAAAATCTTAGTAAAATACAATAAATATAAAAAAAATTGATTTACGATTTTTTTACAACATTTTTATTGAGGACTACAATGGACCTCACATGCGCTTGGCTGCACTGAAATACTCCTTATCTATAAAGATGATTACTGAAAAGCTTTGTTTTGTAAAGGCGATTATCACCACTTTCATTGGATCATCTATAGAGTTCTCTCTAAAATCTCTATGTAACCAGACTGTAATTTCATTGAGTATTGCTCTGTTGTATTGAAAAACCTCTTGTCTACTTTACACGTATTGAATATACATTGATATAGTATAAACTGGATGGTTGAAGCTAAAATAATGGGAGTAATTTCATTGCTTACTTCGATTAATCACGAATTTATAAATGTAATTGTTTTTCAGGGTTTTACTGATGGAGTAACCAATTACTTAATCTCGTTTTGTTTTCTATAATTCATAAAACTTACGCTATTTTGATCAATAAAAATGAAACCACGTTTAGAAATGGCCCATTTTACTTTCATAAAGTTGCATTTCTTGTCTTGGCGTAGATATGAC
>Ga0099826_10004068_pt1 | contig 10155 bp, 3 predicted proteins | sample Mtrugardesep15_FD_76830 | JGI IMG/M metagenome (GOLD analysis project Ga0099826, IMG submission 76830) | Root nodule microbial communities of legume samples collected from California, USA - M. trunc garden sep15 | ecosystem: Host-associated > Plants > Roots > Nodule | place: USA: California...
AGCAGTTTATTGATATATTGTCCTTAACAACAATATTTCAAATATAATTGATAGTATATCAATCAACTCGAACAATTTATTTATCTCTTTTACTATAATTCAATTGATAATGTTTTTCCAATTCAATTTTAATAAACTCCTCATCGATCCCCTCAAAAAATAAACTCCTCAACAACAATATAGTTAAATATTTTAATGTATAAGAATTCTCTAACTTGTTTCTCTTGTAAACCAGGATTAACAACTCCAGTTCTTCTCCTTCATCCACATGAAGATGAGATGATTTTGGGTCAAGTTATAAAACATTTTTTCCTTCTCATTCCCTTATATTTAAATAAGTGATTTAAACATATATTTAGCTTTTTCTTTCATCCCTCAAAATAAAAAAAGCTTTTTCTTTCATGATTTTATCTTAGTACGACGTTGTTTTATTTTATTGTCTTTGCACGACATTGTTTTATTTTTCCGTCTTTGCGCGATGTTGTTTTGCTTTCACATCTTGTTCTAGTGTTTATTGGGTTAAAAATATCATATCAACTTTCATATTACGCAATTCAAACCAATAACTTTGATGACATCAACGTTAAGATCCGAAAATATGAGTATTTGAGATACTTAAATATAGTTTTATTGAAAGAATGACCTACTTGACGTAATTCAGACCTTACTAAGGCTGGTCTTGGTATGTTATAAATTGACCCCTCTAACAATAAGTTGTCAGGATGCTGATGATTTAGATCGATGTGTGAATATTAGGCTTACTGATTGACCCACTAACAATTTATCGTCAGTGTAGCGTATGTATGGATACTAGGCTTAATAATTAACCCATTAACGATTTATCATCAAGGTGTCGACCTATGAATGTCAGCTTAATAATTTTTGTCTAAGGTAAATAATACAAAATGTATAATACTTTATTAATGATGAAAAAAATATTTTAAAAAGAAGTGCCTTGTTAAATCCACCTTAGACGAAAAATCCAATAGGAAAAAAGACTTTAGTAGGAAAAAGAGCACACACATACACAAAGAAAACTTGAGGTGCATGTCATTCAAAAACCTCACGTAGATATTTCAAGCGAGATCCACAAGTCGGTATGCGTTCTTGTCTAATATCAAACTTATGTGACATTAGTCATTACCGTATTTTAATGCATTTAAGTAAGGGTTATGTTAGTCGGTGTCTCTGGGGTACAGGTTAAATAAACTAAAAAAAAAAGTTTTAAATTAAAAAAAATACTTTTTAGATTTTTAATGAGTTGACGGTACAAGTTCCAATATGATGTTACTATATTTGTTTCCTTAATCAGTGCGTCGGGGGCACCAGTTAACATTATCCTTTAAATAAATAGTCATTTTGGTCATTCCTTCCAAAAAATAGTCATATTGGTCCCTGACTTTGTACCTCGTTGTCTTTTAGTCCCCGACTTAGAATAAAATACAAAATAGTTCTTGAACGTATCTTTGTTATCAGTCTAGTCCTTACCTTTAATTTTTTTTGTTAAGTGATGATGTGTCAATGGTAGAGACCCAAAATGTAAAAATCATAATTATTTTTTAACAATAATAAAAAAAAATATGCATCATCTTCCTATAATTAACAAATCATCAATTAACAGAAGTGTTTAACGATAAGGATTAAACTAATAATATGGATACACATTCATGGATTATTTTGTGTTTTATCTTGAATCGAGTATTAAAGTGACAATGAAATATAAAATCAAGGGCCAAGTGACTATTTAAACCAATATGTTTTGATCGTCCTTACTTCATCGATCTTTTTCAAGAAGATACGTCCTTCCTAAAACCATTTAAGTTTCATCTTAGTGTTAAACTTTTTTAAATTATTCAATAAATCCGAACAAGACTAATATCTATATCTATATTATATAAATTTGAGGGTTTTCCTCAAGTCTATATATGGAAGTGTTTTTCTCATCTATTCTTATGACATGTGGCACTCTCAACAAACAAAGCTTAATTTTTTTCTCTTTTGACACGTGACATCTTGAGGCAAACTAAAGAACATCATGAGTTTGACATTTAATGAGATACACATTTATTTTGTTTTTTTATTTTCATAATATTAATTAATGTGTGACATTTGATCTTTATTCTATTTCAAAATGATTATGTAATGTTTATATTTTTAATGCAGTAGTTTTTATTCAAAGAATATTGTTGTGGTTTTTGGTGTAAAGAAATTAAATAAAATAATATAAACATTATAACTACCCCTCTTCATGAAATAAAAATTAAAACTACCCCCTCAACTGCGTCTATTAAAAATCAAGTGAAGATCGTGTTTATTCTATTGAAAATTTTGTTAGCTATCTCTTCATGAAATAAAAATCAAAACTACCCCTCAAATATGTCTATTAAAAATCAAGTGAATATCACGTTTAATCTATTGAAAATTTTAGTAGATATGAATAATAGTTTTTTTTTTTTAAGAAAGATATGAATAATAGTTTTTGAATTTATTTTAATGTATACTTTTTTTTTAAAATTATTATTCCTTTTATATTTTAATTTATTTTAATGTATATTTTTTCTTTTGAAATTATTATAATTTAATCTATATTATATAAATTTGAGGGTTTTCCTCCAAGAGATATATGGTAATGAAAATCTCAAAGTATTCTTAGGACACGTGACCCCAAACACTATACCAAGCATTCTCATTCATTTAGTATTTATTGCTAGCTATTGTTTTGTGTTTATTCTTTTATTTTATGAAACTATTCTAAATTGATGCATTACTTTTCTAAAATAATATTATTATTATTATTAATATGATCGGAATCGAAAATGGCAATAGTTATTCCAAATTAATTAAGAATATTATTGATATGATTTGGTCAGAGAAATATGCATTGAAACAATCTTATTTTAGTGTAAATAAATGCAGTATTAATTTTTTAAAAATAATTTTAGTGTAACAATAACCGAAATTGACATGTAGATAGTAATTAACATTTTAATTTTAATGTAGTATTACTTTTGATATAAATAATATTTTTAATTTTAATTGGCATTTAGGTGGTAGCCAAAATTTGATAAAAAAAAATAGTAACCGAAATGTTTCTAATGCAGTATTACCTTTAATATAAAGAATATTCTTACTTATAATTGACATTTAGATGTAACTGAAATTTGATAATAAAAAACAAAATTTTAAAAAGAAACTTTTAAATGCATTGAATATGCATTAATCTTATTTTATTGTTCAATGATTTGCATAAGTTTTTTTTAACTAAAAAAGCTTTAAATTTCAAATAAACATATTTGAGTATAATTATGCATTGAATTACTTTAACACAAAAAAAATAATAGAACCTTATAAATCAATAATTGCCTTGATACACGTCAAATTGCATTCTTGAAGATAATACATGTCCTATTCTTTGTTTTTTTAGAATGTTAATAAAAATGTTATTTTACAAAATTATCCTATGAAATATGTCTATAAATTAGACATGTGGTTAACATCATTTCAAATCACAACTCCTCTCGCACTTTTTTCAATTTTTTTAGTTGTTTATTTTTTTGTTTCCGAAATATCGCCTTCGAAAGAGAACTGAAATATCATGGTTCGAATTGTTTGCATGTGGTTTGTGAAAGATATACAGAAAGATAAACTCTCTTACTCATCAGAAATGGTTATGTAGGATCATTTTTTCACAAATGTCGCTCTTCACTTTCAACATTTGCACATCATTTCAAAATTCATTCTAAATTTTTGAAAATCTTCTCATTTCTTTTCAAACTCTTCTTTTGAAGATGACAAGTTGGATTTGATGATACCATTTTGTTGTATCATTATAGTAAAATTAAAAGAATGAGAAAGATAGATCATATGTGAAGTAACTTCGTTCTACAAATTTCCAATATTTTTATTTGAGGGATAACTTTTTGTATCATCAATTAGAGAGGAATTTTGTATGTGTAACTTTTGCTTTGTTCTTTTTTTCTACTACAATTTTTGTATGTATGGGTGGTTTAAGTTTCACAATATATATAGTTGATTTGTATTTGTATTACTTGTATTTGAAAATAAAAATACGTTAATAAAGGAAGAACAAATCTATATCTATATCTATATTATATAAATTAAAGACCTATTTTTCAACTCCCATTATGGTTATATTTTTCTATGCTTTTGTTGTTGACATATGTCACTCTTGATTTAATCATTCAAGCAATTTTCAACATGTGGCACTCCTATTTTCTTATATCCTCATGCCTTTTAATTGCACCAAATATCCTTATTAATTACCATATTATTGTAACCATAAAAACTATATTATATAATTTATATTATAATGTAATGCTATATATAAATTTAATGATAATTTTTCTAATACAAAATTTTATTGTAACAGTGACCGATTGATACTCTATTAAATTGATTTTTTATGGTCAATCCATAAATAAAAATTATGAACTAATGAAATTATATCAATTTAATAATAATTTTTCTAATACAAAATATTATTGTAACATTGCCCGATTGATACCCTATCAAATTGATTTTTTTGGCCAATCGATGAAATTTTTTTTTGAACCAATGAAATCTATAAATTTAATAATCGTTTTTCTAATACAAAATATTATTGCAACATTGACCTATTGATGCCCTACCAAATTGATTTTTTTTTGGCCAATCCGAGATTTTTTTATGAAGTAATAAAATCTATATTAAATAAATTTAATAATTGTTTATCTAATACAAAATTTTATTGTAACATTAACCGATTGATACCTTATCAAATTGTATTTTTTTCTCATAGATGTGTAGCTTTTTTATTTGACTGAAAAACAAGGTTTTGAAATTTATTGGGATTAAAATCAGATTAAAACTTTTTTAAATATACATTGGAAGAGATATTATTTCCTCTTGATTTTTACATTTTTTATTTGACTGGAAAAAAAAAAAAGTTTTTGAAATTTATTGGGATAAAAATCAGATAAACTTTCTAAAATAAACAACCTATTGATTTCGGTTTATGGGGTTTATTCAGCAACTTTGTTTACAATCCGAACAAAAAAAAAACCTTATGACCATTAATCATTTGGATGTGTTTGTGATTTGTATATAAAAATGTTTAAAAAAAGTATAATTTTCTATAAATGCTTACGGTCAAATTTATTTAAACGCGTTACAAAAATTTAGGTAAAAAAAAATTATATTGACAGAAAACACAAAAAAAAAAAAAATGTTTATTGCATATTACCAAAGTATCCGTGAAATATGTCTATAAATTAGATATCTGAATCCACACAACTTCAAACCCCACACTCTCATCACTTTTTATTTTCTTATCATTTTATATTTTCATAGTCTATAAATTTGAAGTATCATGGTTTCGTTTGTCTTCCAATGATCCGTGAGAGATACGAGGAAATGCTAATTTAAGATTTTTGACATGTTTAATTTTAGATTTTTTTTTGTTGTATAACATGCAATCTTTACATTGTTTCATATACAATTAAAAAAATAAAGGCATGAATTGTGATGATTTTCATTGTCATGATTGTTTGAGAGATATGAATTGTGAATGTTTATTGTATTTGTAATTGATACAAATTTTATTTGAGAGACATGAATTATAATTTTTTATTCAATTAAAAAAAACCTTTTTTATTCTATTGAAACTAATGTGAAGTTGCAATTTTGGCCTCTAAGAAAAAAAACTACAAAACCACCCTTTTAAGTTTTGCAACTGTAGCAGTTTTGGCCCCCCAAGGCCAAAAAAAATAAAAAAAATAACACGTGACACTTCATTTATGGTTTCACGTCAGCGTAGACCGAGTCAAATTTGGCCTTAGAGACCAAAACTGCCACAGGTACAAAACTTAGAGGGCGGTTTTGTAGTTATTTTCCTATAATTTTATTTTCTCTCTTATCGCTTCTTTTATCCTATAAAAAACCATTTTACTAAAACAATCACGATTTTTTTTTTCAGAGTTACAATCATAAACCTTTGTGACATCTTTACATTCCACTTCTCATTTAATGCTTTTTTATTTGTTTAATTTATTTAATTTATAAAAATTGAAATGACTAAAAGGGAATATTCTATAATTTTGTATACACTCTTATTCAGATATCAATTCACAATAAATGAAAAGAGTATACTCCATTTTTTGTGAGATTGTTTCATTTTTTTATTTACTATACTAATTACTAATTTCAATCAATGTAAATAATGACCATATTGCTTTGATTGTGATTGCCCAACATATTTGATTTGCACTCTTTTGCTATAAATATATATTGAGTAAAAAAAAAAATTAAATGTTTCAAATTATAAAAACTAATAAGATTTATGATTGATCACCTTCAACGTTTGTTCACCATGAACATTTAGAGTTAAAATTGATGAAATATGACTTTTGTTGATGACATATCATTAATAAAAACAACAAAAAGTTGCATAAGTCAGGTGTACTGATAACTCAAATCTTGATCACATAGATGATAAGAATTAAAAAAATGTTTTGAGTTACTAAAAGATAAATTTTAAATAAAATAAAAATATCAAATTTTTAAAGAAAAAAAAGATAGTTAGAAAAATAAAATGTTTGAATGTAAGAAATTTAGAAATTGAGAGAAGCAATATCAATATCGTTTGAAAAATATTGACAAACAATGTTTGAGTTAATTACAGAAAAATTTAAAATCAAATAACAATATTAAATTTTAAAAAATTGGATAGTTAGAAAAATAATACGTTTGAATTTAGAAAATTTAGAAATTGAGAGAAGCATTATCGATATCGTGTGAAAAATATTGACAATTGTAACCAATGTATAAAATTATAAAATTAGAATCAAAGTCATTTGCTCACATTTATATATGACTCTTAATGACTGGACTAACTGCAATAACATCTCTGTCCAAATTAGTGAATATTTTGTTAGGAACAAGTTTGGTTTATCAAACTTTAGATTTTTAAAATTTTGAGAGAGTTTTGGCTTGGTCTCCCCTCTTTTTTCTATTGTATATATTTTTTATTCAATATATTTTGGTGAGGCCATACTTTTTTTTTTTGGTAGATAGACGAAATGACAAAGTCATTATAAACTCACACACACAAGTGGAGGTACCGGGGTACAAACCCCGATCATGGCATCTGGCCTAACAATTTCGGCATTTTGCCAGTTGAGCTAGGACTTCTAGATGGTGAGGCCATACTTAATTGCCCACTTTTGGTTTAACAATAAAAATTGTTTAACACGACTTATATCCCATTAATATTCTTGATATACTAAATAACATATTCCATTTTTCAAACAATGTATAAAAAAAATACAGCCTTGAAAAATCAATGCAAATATTTTGCTACCACAATATAGCCTTTTAAAATTAGTCTATCAACTATCAATGTTTTTTTAAAGGAAAAGTTTAAACTATCAATAATAATTTCAGTAAACCATTATACGCATAAACGACCCATGGTTTGGGAAAAATGTAAGTTGTATCATATTCATTTTAAGGTGTAATATGGACCTCTAAAAAAGATCTAAATCTGAACATTTGTAATTTTTTTATATGTATAATCTTTCCTATGTTAGCTTTGTCATGCATAGCCAGTTTCAAGCCATGATGAAAGAAGAGGGTTATGTCAGACCTCGACAATCAATGTAAAACTTATTAAATTTCTATGACAAAGACCAAATACGTAATAATGTGAACGCTCGATCGTTGCCTAGAAGAAACATGACGTATAGCTAAAGTACAATGTGAAATGTGAAAGGGTCACTATATCACATTGAAAAATAAGAAAGGGTTCTCATATCTTTGTAAACGGGACTGGATAAAGAAGTTAGTATAAGAGAGTAGGATCTGTTTTGGATCATGGAATATAGGCGCTCTTATATAAAAATACATTGAAATAGTTGTTATTATGACTAGAAGGAAGATTAATTGGATATGCCTAGTATAAATAAAGTGGAGGGATGAAAGAGCGAAAGAATTAGATAATTTAGGGTTGAAGCATTGGTACACTGACAAAGTTAGTTCGAGAAATGAGGTAGGCATTATTGTGGATACGGAATCAAAGAGGATATCGTGGATGTAAATAGGATAGGAGATCATATCATAGCTATAAAATTTATAGTGTAACAATAAATATTTAGTGTTATAAGTTAGATTGACAAATGGGGTAAACATTATTGTGGATGAGGAATAAGAGAAGGATATTATAGATGTAAAAAGGATACGAGATCATATCATATTCCTAAAAGTTGTAGTGGAACAATACATTTTTAATATCATTTGTGCTTATGCATTTCAGTAGGGTTAAAAAAAATGCCTTAAAGTAAAGTTCTAGGATGATTTATGAGGCTTAATTCTGAATATACCACTAGGAGAAAATATTTTTCTTGAAGGAAACCTAGACGAGAATGTAGGGAGTGTTTTGAAGGCTTGAATGTGGGTATGGTCTAAGGGAGATAAATGTGTATAGTAAACTCATATACAAGGGTCAGGTGCAATGATCTCAGATAGATTTCTTTCTTATTATGAAATCTATCAGAAATATTTCTTTGGTTTGTAAAGTATTACTTGGAGACAATTTGACTACCCAACATAAATTATTAAGGAGCTACGGTTGGACTCTAAGGATCAAGTGGTGAAAAACAAGTATTTCCAACATAAGATTTTAAAGGGATGTATCGTGAAGCTACATGGAATCCCAAATGCTGTGTCGGACAAGATGACACATTAGATTAAAAAAGTAGCAAAAGAGACAATAGAAGAATAAATAGGTTTTGGTCCTAGGGGTAACGAAGCTTGGTGGTGGAACGAAGGTGGTTAAAGTAAAATGAGAATCAAAAGGAAATGGTTTAAAGAGCGGTTTGATCACACACAAAAAAGAGCGGTTTAGGTGTAAAAGGGCTGAAATTTGGGAAAATTATAAGAGACATAAGAAAGAGACCAAGAAAGCTTTGAACAAGGGATAGAGAGATCAATGGTTTTGAGGCAGTTGACCGATCAATGAGTGATATCATGTTCAAGAATGATCCCCTAAATGAGTTTAGACCTTTTGGTGGAATGACAATAGTTTTAGGTGGTGATTTCAGGCAGATATTGCATGTTGTCCGAAAAGGATCGAGGCAAGATATGGTTGATGCATCAATCAATTCATCAACGATATGACCTTATTGTAATGTGTTGAGGCTTACTGTTAATATGAGATTGGGTGCATCTTCGGTACCTGCAGAGCAGGAAGAAATTGCTAATTTTGGCAAGTGGTTACTCTCAATTGGAGACGACAACGACGCTTCAGATGAGAATGGTGAAATGAAGGTAGAAATTCCTGAAGATTTGCTCATATTGGACGCAACAAATCTGTTGATGTCGCTTATAGACTTTGTGTATCCCGATTTGAATGATAACCCTAGTGACCCGCTATTTTTCCAAGAAAGGGGAATACTCGAACCAACGTTTGATTCAGTTGAGCATGTTAACGAATATATGATGTCACTGATTCCAGGTGAAGAGAAAGAGTATTTAAACTCCGATTTTGTTTGTCGATCGGGCGAAAATTCTGATGTCCAGAGCGAGTGGTTCACAACGGAATTTCTTAATGGTATTAAGAGCTCTGGAATTCCAAATCACCAGTTGAAACTAAGGGTAGGATGTCCAGTTATGCTGATGAGAAACATAGATCAGGCCAATGGACTATGTAATGGTACGAGATTGACAGTTACACATCTAGAAAAGAGCACGATAGCTGCTACCGTAATTACAGGAAAAAGGGCAGGTACGAGGGTATTCATTCCCAAGATGAATCTTATTTCGAGTGATCTAGAACTACCCTTCAAATTCAGGCGCAAATAATTTCCATTGACGCTTTGTTTTGCAATGACAATAAATAAAAGCCAGAGTCAATCTTTATCTCGAGTGAGATTTTATCTTCCCAAGCCCGTGTTCACGCATGGACAACTCTATGTCATGTCTCTCGAGTTACTTCTAGAAAAGATTTGAAGCTGCTCATCTTGGATGAAGATAATAATATTTGCAAGGAGACCACACATGTTGCGTATCGTGAAGTTTTTCAAAAAGTATGATCATTGGTTATGTTTTAAAATTGTTGTTGCTATAATTTAGAAAACTAAAGTTGCGTATTGTTTGGAAGTC
>Ga0099826_10004069_pt1 | contig 10153 bp, 5 predicted proteins | sample Mtrugardesep15_FD_76830 | JGI IMG/M metagenome (GOLD analysis project Ga0099826, IMG submission 76830) | Root nodule microbial communities of legume samples collected from California, USA - M. trunc garden sep15 | ecosystem: Host-associated > Plants > Roots > Nodule | place: USA: California...
CAAAATTTAAAAATTTGACTTTTGGTCATAACTAGGTTTTTTTGCTGAAGTGGGTTGTCACTAGTGACAACCCACTTCAGCAAAAAAACCTAGTTATGACCAAAAGTCAAATTTTTAAATTTTGCAATGGCAGATTGAAATGATTAGTAACTTCAGGGACAAAAATTCAAATGGCCTATATTTGCAGGGATGAAAACCATATTTAAGCCTTTAAAGTACCACGAACCACCTCACCTTCTTCTTCTTCTCACATTCTTTATGCAGTGGCTTAAATTCCCCATTCTTTGTGCTTGTAACTATTTTTTTTTTTATGGTAGTTACAACTTATAATTCTTTGGTGTTTTAGGAAGGTAGTTATAACTTACAACTCTTTAGTATTTTCCTGAACTTAATCACAATTCTTGGATGAATATTATTGGATACTAATAGCATTTAATGAGAACTTATAATAGTACATAAAAATGATATAGTAAAAAAATATAATTGAACACATCAAGATTGTGATTTTTTTTACTATCTCATTTTTATGTACTAATATAAGTTCTCATTAAATGCTATTAGTATCCGATAATATTCATCCAAGAATTGTGATTAAGTTCATGAAAATTCTAAGAATTGTAAGTTCTAATTGCCTTCCTAAAACACAGAGAATTGTAAGTTGTAACTACTTTCCGAAAAAACAAAAAAAGAATAGTTACAAGCACAAAGAATGGGAAGTCAAGCCATTGCATAAAGAATGTGAGAAGAATAAGAAGAAGGTGGGGTGGTTCCTGGTACTCTGTAAATATAGATTGAAACCATAGCAAAACATCAAAACAACAAAAGTCAATATGAAAATGAAACTTGTGTTTGTTTTCATGATGATGCTCATGGCTTTGATGCACGGTTGTGCGGCGGTCAATAGAGGTAAAATTCTACCAGCTTTCGCACATGTGGATTGCTTGTTTGGTTGTTGGTGCCACGAAAACTCTGATTGCGGTAGCATCTTGAACTTCTTCTTTCGTGCTCCTGCTCCTTCAGTTCCTGAGGTTGTTCCGGTCGAAAAAGTTAATAATGACCCTGCTGCTCACACATAATGCATTGACTGTTACTATACCGAATATTCCAACTGTCACTGAGACTAATTAGTCCAATAATACATAGTTTATGATTTTGATATTGAGGTTGTTTGGTTATGATGTTTTGGATGAATGATTTTAAGGAGAGAGAAGGTTGTATAAGTTTGATGACAAGATTGCAAGGAACAATGTCAATGTTTTCTGTGTTGGGTGAGAGGTTATGGTCGGGAGAGATGAAAGGGATTGTGAGGAGATTGATGTAGGAGTTAGGTGGGTGAGAAGGTTGAAGGTTTTGGATGTTAAAGTGTTGTGTTGATTATGGTGATGTTTTAGTTTTTGGATTTTTGTTCTAGGTTTAAGGCTAAGTAAGGCTAAGAATGGGCTTATGTGACCTTGTGCCATGAATGGGAATAGGATTATGGATTGCTTTTCTGCCATTGTTGGTTGGTTGTTGTGAAATGCAGAGTGTGTTTGTTTTTGTGATTGGTGATTGTCTACTTTTGTTCTTTGTTGAATGACAATTTGTGATGTGTATCGTAGAAGTTTTCTTTATGTATGTGTTGGCTTTAATTTGGTTTAGTCTACTTTTTTCTTATTGGTAATAGTTTGGTCAACTTTCATTTGCTTTATTTATTTATTTATCGAAAATTGTTAAAAGAGGGACTTAAATCATTTGTTAAGGAAGTAAATAAATAAATAAAATTTGTCCTGTAAATTGATGTATTCAACTTTATTCATCTTTTTAACTATTTGTTGGTATGATTCTCTAAAAAAAGGAACTATTTGTTGGTATGATGCTTATTTGTTAATGGAAATTCTTTCTTAAAATAAAATGAATCCATAGTGGATTTAAGATATGTCTCATATATACATCTAACAATAGAGGAAAGGATTGTCTCAATTTTTTTTCCTCATGTGCTTTAAATCTCGACCATTAAGATACACTTTTTTGCTATTTTTTTTCCTTTTATCAGCAATGGATGATTGAAAAATCGATGGATGCTCGTGTCACATGAGTGAATCCATTCCTAACAATAGTGGTTGCCTAAGTAGTGGACAATGATGCTTCATGAAACAAGTGGTGTGCTTGTAAATACCTTTATGTTAATAAGTCATAATTTTTTTTTTTGTACATATAAGTCACTATTTAACTGTATTTGATTGAGCATAGTAAGAGATTTATCTTAATAGAATGTTATCTTTGTTCCGACATATGTGAGTTTTTGTTAGTTCGTAGATGAAATGAAAAATATCATCTAAAATTCATAGACACACACTGACATACGCCTTAAGAACTATGTGACCTTTTATAAATGGGGTTTTATAAATTAGGGTAAATCTCGTTGAGACTATTCACATATTTTCAATGCAATTCTTAAGTCATCATATAAAATTAATCATGTGGCGTGATTGATCATCTAAGAATGTATTCTCAACGCCTTATTTTTCATCTCTTTTTTTTTGGTAGAATATTTTTCGTATCTCTAGTTAAATTAGTATTAATTGTATTAATAAAATTTCTTTTTAGAAAAAAGAACTTATTTAGTAATTTTTTAGAAATATTTTTTAAATGGTGATTATAATCAAGAACACCAATATGAGACCTTAGACTAGAGTGTACTTATTTTAAGGCCTCAAATTCAATTCCCCTAATTCTAGATGTTAATGGGTTAGTTTGACTTCTTAAAAAAAATATAATCAAGAGTACTAGTACTATAATACGATAAAAGGACCATTAATGCATTTACCAGTACTAGTATACTAATGATTTATTTATCACTTTACCTATCTTATTATAGTTCACTTTTACACACAAAAGAAATATTTATTCCAAAAAGAGTGTTATTTTCAAATTTTAATTAATCATTTTATCATTCATACACTCTTTTAATAATTAGAATGTATAAATGATAAAATAATTATGAAACAAAATAAGTTGTAGTTTTGAATCTTTAAACGTCACCATAGTTGTGGTCTCAGTTATGAGAATCAAAATAAGACTATGAAACAAGGGTTTGTTTTGAAAAGTGGAAATAATTTCGAAGGATCAAACTCAAAGGGTGAATAGAGAGAAATCAGGAATATGTAGCAAAGTGAGGAGCGTAAGTCTCTACTGTGCTACTTATAGACAAGATTTGGAGGAGTAATCAATTAAGAAAATTAGGTTACCATTGCAGCAATCAAATCAGCAGGAACTATTAGGTTTTAACCAATCGCAAGCCGAAGAAGGGTTTCTAAGAACTAGTTTTCTAGTTTTACGACACAATGATAACCGTGTCAACGCACAATAATTTTAGTTCACGTCGCATCATCTCAGTGTTCATAATTAACTTATAATGTAATACATGGGTGAAATTTACTTACAACTAGTTTTGAATATTGTGTGGAAAAGGACACCTAAATTTTGTTTTTTTTTAAATAAAGTAGTTATTTTTTTATCAATTTTTGAAATACTAATTTTTTGAGTTATTTAATTATAAAATAATATTTTTCTCAGACAAATTCACTCCAATTCCACATGTTGATTTGTGTGGAAGGACGTCAATTACTTTGATTTTTTTGTGTAAATGTGCAGAGAGCCTCTATTAACTGCACAAGTTATTTATGTAATTGTACATGTTAATCACTGGCCCTTGAAGCCAAATACAACAAAAATACAAAAGAAACCTATAAACATAGAGATCGTTGTTGCGACAGACTAGTCTTTGTTTCTAGTTTCTAGAGCTTTGTAGATTTACTGTTGAACTTATTTTCAGTTTCTTGTCGTATTATTTGCATACTTTCATTGTGTAGCAGAGAGTCTTGCATCAAAAAATTGTGTAGCAGAGACTTGAGGGCGTCTATTGTGCTTTGCTTGTTGACCGTGAGCTTGCTTTTTGATATATTTATGTCTTCCATAAGTTTATTGTAGGGCTATTACTTATTTTATCCTATCAATTTTTTCACGCGCCTTATTAATTTTTTTACAAAAATACTCTAGAGGGCGTCTATTGTGCTTTACCTCTATGTGAGTGATGATCCTTGATTTTTTGTTTCTTCTGATTTTTTGTATAAGTTTTAGAGCAATATAATCAAATAGCCTAAAAATCAGATTTTCGACTGGGACTCAACCAGAACAGCTAACAATGATCTGAAGCACAAGTAGGGGGTTATATTTGTTAGTATAGTTCTTAAACGGATCATCCCTATCTGAAATAGACTTAGTCTTAGTGCTGATACAATTTAGATTATATAATCCGAATCAATTTTCCCTAAATTCTTGGCACAAAAGGAGTGCGTATGGAATGTTCGAATTTTATAATTCGAAAAAAAACGAAATGTGCCCTGTTATAATGAGGTTTTTAGATTGTTTAATCCGAATAAATGAAAAACTCATTTTCTACCCAGAAACATGGTGAAAATTCAGTTTGAACTCTATAATCCAAAAATCTCCAAAAATATTTTTGTAAAAAAAAATAGGACGCGTGAGAAGGTCATAAGATGCGAAAAGTAATAAACTATTGTAAGATATATGGCTTGTGTTTGGCCCAATTTTCTCATAATGAAATCCCTATTTCATGGACCAAAAAATAAAGTTTTTGTTGACATATACTAGCCATTGATGGTTAGAAACAACAATTCAGGGATGTACAAATAGAAAGAGGAGAATAAATCGAGATTCTCTTCATTTATTAGTCTATCCATTTCTTCTATTTGAAGAGATAAAGACACAAATAAGTTTGAAAATTACCGTTATTTTAAGAGGAGTGATATCTATACAATAATTTTATGACAACTTTCACTTATACTTACGATATGTTTTTACTTTCTCTCAATTGTTTTGTTTTCTGTGTCAATACCTACTTTTCTTTGTAAATGTATGGTTGTCCCAAAAGTTGTCTCAGAAATGGTTTGTTTAAATAACACATCTTATTTGAACAAAGAACAATGTTATTTGAACAACCATTTCTTATAACAACTTCTTTGACAACTAAATTATACAAAAAAAATTAAATATTGACACAAAAATCAAAGCAATAGAGATAGAAAGTAGAAGGACCATGTGAGTATGGAAGAGAAAGTTGTCACAAAAGTTGTTAAAAAATGGTTGTTCAAATATCATTTCTCTTGAACAAATTCATGATTTGTTATTATAATATAACTACATTATCTATATTTGATTTTTAAATTAATGATTTGTTCACTTTAGAGGAGACGAACTTATAGAGTCCATTGTATGACTGCCGCTGTCCAAACATGATTTCGACAGTCTAAACAAAATCAAAGATGATAGCATGGATCATCCCCAATGCTCTCCCTTTAAATTGGTTTTTAACAGGGGTTGGCAAACTCGTTTTATTATTTCTTACTTTCCACTTTCATCTAACAAGTTAGAAATTATTGCACTTCTATTCTCTTACATTTTTTTTTAGTATTTCCTTTCCTCGTCTAAACATCCCCTTGTTGTATTGGCACTTTGGTCAATGATTGTTTAACTACTCCCACTCACAATGTTATAGATAAATTTTAGACATTTGATACCAAACTTTTTACCAAAACATAAAGCCAGAAGCAAAATTATCCCTTGCTTATTCACACAAACATCCAAGGTCTAAATAATCAACACCAAACGTAACGAATTTAAACAATCATTTAGTCATGATCACATTAATTAACATACATTTTGGTAGTTACAAACTTATTCAAAGAGTGTCTAAACAAGACCAAAATAAAATGGACAGTAAAATAAAACCTATTTCCAAATTCAATATTTAGATTTATGCCTACAAATAACTTTACACCTTAAAACCTTATCTTGAACATAGAATCCAGGCATCACCATAATCTTAACCCTACTTGGACCTTGTGATCTTTGTCTATCAATAACCAAATCTTCCATATAATAACCATCAAAGCTTCTATTCTCTTCAACCCTTAATATTCCCAATGTTGGTGTAAAAGAAAATGCCAAAAGATGTAACAACCAAATGCATTTTGCTGCCACAAAAAAAGCTTGAAGTAGTGGCTCAGGCCAAGGCCTTAACCAATTAAGTGCAGTAATTATGCAACTCATTTTTTGGTCACAGAATTTGCTGAACTCTTCACTATAATATTTTGTACCTTTTTTCAAAACTTCATTCCAACTCAAATTCCTTAGTGCAACAAAAGACGAGAATTGCGCGCGGCGATCTTGTCTAGGGTCTAAGAATTTCGCCGAGCCATTTTTTTGGAACACACAATTCTCAAAGTCTTGGTAGAGAGAATTGTTTATGAATGCTTCAAAATGGTAAAGAACTGCTTTTGAGTATTTGGAATCCAAAGAGAGCTTATATGGTTGAAGAAGCAAGTTCAAGTTTTCTATCAAAGTTTGATCATTTTCTTCAATTTGACTTATAAGGGTCTTGCAAAATTGTTTCACTGATAATCTTGATTCTGACACTATCTGCAAAAATCCTTCTACCATTACATCTTCATTCACAGGCATCATCAAATTTTCTCCATTTCCATCAAATGGTATTCCAAGTTTCTCATCACAAAGTGGAGATTCTTTTGCTTGCATTGCTTGTTTCAAAGCTTTTTTCAACTCTTCACAGTAACCTTCTAAATACTCTAGCTTTTGTTTCAGCTCACCAAATGAAGATCTCATCTCAGAAACTTCAATTATAGCAGAATCTCTACTCTCATGTGCTTCCATAAGCTCTCTTTTTAACATCTCAATTGACATAATTCCCATATCTTTGTTAAGAATCTGAGAAACTTCCTCAGATTCTGTTCTATTTGGTGAAAAACTCTCATTCTTATTCTTGTGCTTCTTCTTAAACTTAGGGAAAAGCCATGAAATCATCCCTTTACTTTTGTGTTGTGTTTGAAATGATGCATGAGAATCAGTGAGAGGAACAACAATATTAGAACTCCTATTATTGTTTTTTGTGTTGTCAAATTCACTAGTTATCAAAGCAGGTTTACACCTATTGCAAGAAGATAAAGGTTTAACATCATCTAAACTATTTCTTCTTCTAGATTTGAAATATTCATTAGGTGATGTTTGAAGAACTGTGATGTTATTTGCACAAGAACCTGTTACTGATTTTGTATCATCAATAGGACACATGTGAGATTCTTGGTTAAGATTTGTTGAAAAACCATAAGGTAGTACCTTTCTTGAACATGATTTGTCCTTGTAATCTTGTATACTAGTACTTTCAATCATGTTTCCTCCTTCTACTCCATTCTCATCCCAACTTTCTGATACTGTTCTACTTTTTGTTCGATTTTGATGTGGCTCATCTTCATAACTCTGTCAATTATTCACAAATTTAGAATTTAACTTTTCATCACAAAAACATAATCTATGTCGTAACATGTGTCACGACACGACATCAAGGTTTTTGATATTTATGAAACTGCAATTAAGGTCGCATCAGTTGTATTTGACTGCGATTCTCTAAAATATCAAGAACTACGCGGCTGCAACCACAATTTAAAACTTCAACTCATATACTAAAACATCATTGTTTTTCTCAAACAAACAAAAAAAAACATCATTTTTGAGCTTCAATAGGCCAATCTTGAAAGGTTTCATGAAAAGCAAGATAAAGCAAAAAATTTAAAAGATAACCTTTTTATATTTATAATAAAAATTCAAAACCCATTTATAGGAAAAATAAATAGAAAGTAAAATAATAAAATAAAAATAGAAAATTTAGATTCTTACTGGTGTGAAAACAGGGTAATCTTGAGCAGAGAACTGAGAAACAGAGCGAGAAACAGGGGAAGGAGATGGAAATCTTGCATTGTGTGGGCCTGAGCTTGGGCTTGGGCTATTTCCTTGAGTTAATGCAGCATGAAGGGCTCTTAATTCAACTGCTTTAGCTATAGCTGTTTGAATTTCTTGTCTGTTAAGCTCAGTGTTGTTACTGCTACCAATACCATTGTTGTTTTGTTGAAAAGGTTGTTGTGAGGTTGCTGCAGCCATGAAAATGTTACAAAGGATAGAACAGAACAAAGTGTTGAGAGTGTGTGTGTGAAGATAATAACATATGTGCAGTGGAATGTTTTTGTTGAGGATTGAAAAAGAAGAAGAACTAGATGAAAGAACAAGTGGTATTCAACGGTTGGATTTGATTTTGTGTGTATGGTTGGATTCTGATGTTGGAGAAACAAGACATGGAATGAAGGATGGAAAAGAAAACGTCACATCTTAATCCTAACGAGCTTTGTCTCTTTTCTAAATGGAAAATTCATGGCTTGAGCACATGTGATGATGAGTAATTTTAATTCCATATTAATAATTGTACTTACACACTCTTAATGGCACAATCACTTTAAACACATAGATTTTGACTTTACATGCACTCTCTTATGCACAGTGTGGGGATTGGACTCAGGCCCATACTAGACGTGATGGTAGGTATTGAAAGTTGTTTGTTTGAAATCTCACATTGCTCAAGTTCCTAAGTAATTAAGTGTATAAATATGTTTAACATACTTAGTTTTTGAGATAGTTTTTAGGATGAGATTCAAACCCATTTAACTCAAAAAAATTCAATCATACATGGTCTTTAATTGTGTATTTGTGAGACCCACTTAAACCCCTAAACCCCTAATCTGATAAGAGATAGTTAAGGATTTTTTTTTTAATAATGAGAGATACTTAAGGATATGAGTTAAACTTCTATACTTATTGTTGTGTAAAGAAATTAAACTCTCGACAAATCAACAAACAATGAAAGAATTAAACTCTATAAATTTTTAATCATATTAAGTAATCATAGCCTTTGCCAATAGTTAATCTATACTATAGAATTCAGTTAACCACTTTTAATGGAGTCTTCTTTCCTAATTTTTTTCATTCAAAAATATATAATCCAAAACATTACATAAATAATCCAAATTTAGTCAAACTTAAACCAATGTAATATGGGTTAAACTATGATTCTTTTTTTTTTTTTTACCAAAAGTTAAACTATGATTTTTTTTTCTTTCTGAAATAGCTATGAATTTGACTAATTTTGATTGATTTTATCGGAAGTAGAGTAATATTTACGTGCTATGGTTGAACTATAATAACTGGGGATTTGAACTCCACTGCACAAGTGTATATTAATCGGTGTGAAGCCATTTTACCAAAATGCCAACGTATGTGGATATATTATGAGAAGCAAAATTAGGTAGTAAGTTAATTTGCTTTGTAAGCAATATAGGAAGTTTCCCAATGTCCCCATGTAAGGTGGAGTACTAATTCAGCTTTTAATTGAGGATCAGTGTTGTCCACTAGATCTTGTTTTTGTGCCCATTTACATTTTGCATGAGTAATCATGATGGAGGACCAATTAAAAGTGTGTCTGATTCCACTTTAAATTGTCAAAATTGATATTAGATGCATGTAATTAATTTTGAATTTTTTAGTAGAATTGATCATGTGAAAAATGATTCCAACTTAAAGTTATATGTTATAGCTTATTGTACAACTACCTTTTATATTTATGTACCCAAATTAAATCATTTTACATTAATTCAACTCAATTGTAAACAAAAAACAAAAACCAATTTTATAAAATTGATTTCTTGTCACTGCATGTAAACATGCACTGAAATATGAATTTCGTACCTATTTTTTTATTCTTTTATTTTTATATAGTTTCGTTTCATTATTATTTTTTATATAGTTTCGAATTTCAATATAAAAAACGATTGTGAGGGATGAAATTTGATATCAAATACTACCGTTATTCTAAAAATGTGTTTAATGATTGCAATCACTTATTTTGAAAACTTATTGAAGTTTCTTATTAGTAGGCTTTTTTTTTTGAAGGAAGGCATTTTAAAAATGATTGAAAGAAACGTTTGCATAAACTTCAGTACAATTTCAGCATTGTTTGCATCTTGGATGTAAGGAAAGAACTCATAAGAATATTCTTTGTATATTAAAATGCTTAACGCACGAATTATAACCAATCGTGGTTGTTATTTTTTCCCATGCAAATGTGGTGACCCTTCATGGTGTTTAAGATTGTAAACTCATTCATCGAACCAAAGGTCACTGTTAATTTTCAAAATAGAGAAACCACGTATCAAATCCATGGAGTGAAAAAAGATAAATTCTATGAAGTGAA
>Ga0099826_10004070_pt1 | contig 10153 bp, 8 predicted proteins | sample Mtrugardesep15_FD_76830 | JGI IMG/M metagenome (GOLD analysis project Ga0099826, IMG submission 76830) | Root nodule microbial communities of legume samples collected from California, USA - M. trunc garden sep15 | ecosystem: Host-associated > Plants > Roots > Nodule | place: USA: California...
CTCTATATGGTTTGTATAATTTTTGTGTCTATGTTTTTAATTAATATTGGTTGAGTTACATATACCTAAATATAAAAATTCTACATTAGACCCGTGCGTCGCACGGGTCGGCGATCTAGTAACAATTAAAGGTGGATCTACAGTGTCACCAGGGTGTACACTTGTAGACTCTCAGATATTTAAATTTGCACAAATAACACACTTTAAATTATTTAGTTTTTAAAAGTTTTAATTTTTATGATGAATCTATTCAGGTTGTTGAATTTTTGTTGGATTTCTTCTCTTTTGAGAATGTGTTTACGCTTCTCTTCTTCGATACTGAGTTCTTTCAGTTTTATTTTTCACCCTATTAAATTGTCGAAATCCGACCATACAACCGCCAAAACCGAAATCACGGTTAAGCGAACCTGAAACGGACGAAGTCAAAGCTTGTAGTGTCACCTGCAATTCACGACGGATTGGGGATTTGGGATCAGACACGTTTGTTCTCCACCCCTAGATGAAAGTGATGGTTTTTGTTAGAATTGTGGATTTTAGTGATGAAAGGGACAAGGATTAACAGTTTTTTCACACGATTTAATGGGATAGATTAATTTTACAGGCGAAAGTATAATTATGGGACCAAAATGTAACAATAATTAATTAAGGGATCAGTATGAAAACATTAATTAAGTTAAGAGACAAAATATACAATTAAACATTAATTAAGTTTTTTCAATTTTTTGTTTATTTCTGGTTGTTGGTGATACTTCAAGTGTAACTTTTCCCTGTGGTTTCTAGTTTGTCTGGGACCGTTGAGCTCTTTTATTTCACAAAAAAAAATTGAGATGTTGAGTAAATATAACATAATACAAGGTATTCAAATATAATAAGTTAATTTAAAAAATAAAACACAAAAAGAAACAAATAAAAGAAATGGGCTATAGTAATCAGGGATATATTCTTTCTTTCTTCTTCATAAATATGGAATATTTTATTTTTGTTTGTGTTAACTCTACGATTTTTTAAGAAAATGAGCTCTAATAATTTGAAGTTGGGCCGATAAGTATAGTTTTCACGAACGATTCATTTTACGAAAAACTTGTTAACCACTTGAATCTAATTCGTCGGTCATAAAATATAAACATTGTTCAGTTAAATAAATGATCTTTATAAATATCCGGAATTTTGTTTATACTTCATAAATAAATCATTTTTTTTTCTTTTGTAAGATTTTGCTTTATCATTTTAAAGACCCAAAACGTTAATCGAAAATTTTAACAGGAACTACAAATATTGATAAAAAAAACTTTACAAGACTGAAAATATCGACCAAAAATTTTACACGACCAAAAAAATATGATTTATTTTAGAGATTAAAAACACATTTTAGAATCTTTTACTTTTTTTTTAAGGATTGAAATCTTTTACTTAATTAACTACCCCTTCGCCTCACAATTATTGTCTCATTAGCATTTTTTTTCTTCTTAAAATAATTGTTACTTTACAATACTAATACAACATTTATTGTTTTTTTTCCTTACTATTATACCCTTATTTATTAAATTTCATCCAACTTAACTACTTCACTAACTACAATTAATAAGAATGTTTTAGTAAATGTTACTAATTTTACTATTGAAATCAACACAATTAATCATTTTTTTAATAATCGTGCACAAACCTTAAACGACTAATATTATGAGACGGACCAGGAAGTATATAAGAATTTACCAACAATCTTTAAAAAAAAATCATTTACTAACTAGAACAACATCATTTAAATGCCCCTATGAAAAAAAAACATTTAAATGTATAATAAATGTTGAATCAACGGCCAACAAGGCTCTATCTACTAAACTTCCCGAGCAAGTTGTTGTTTTGGCCTTTTGGGTGTTTGAAGTGTGTGTTTCATGTGAACCCCACACAATCATTGCTCTTCACTCTCATTGAGATTTTGTCTCAAACCACACTCAACAGATCTTCTTTTCGTTTTTCACCATCTTCATTTATTGCAACTGTAAGAAACAACTCAACCATATCTCACTTTTTTTTTGTTACTCATAATATCACTAGATTTTAAATCAACAACTATGTTTTTTTTGTAACCACATTGTTTCATCTTCTTTTCTTTTATTTCTTCAAAATCTTTATTTTTTTTTTATGGTTAATGTTTGTTTTATTATCAGTTCTTGTTTTGTTACTGTGAGGGTTTGTTTGAAACAACGTTTCGTGCTTTGTTCAACAAATATTGTTTTTGTGATGAATTCTATTTTCTTAATGTTCATTGTTTGAGTTTGATTTTGAAAAAGGTTCCTTTTTTATGGTTAATAATTATGTCTGACGTGTTTTTGTTTTATTTCTTGCCAATGTATATATGTTACTTTACTCCAGTGATGATAGATGCTGTTTTGTTTTCATTTAACCTTGATCATGTATTGATCTTGAAAGCTTCTTGTTTGTTTTGTTTTGTTTTGTTTTGTTTTTCACAGGTGTGTGTGCTACTTTTGAAATATGGCTTTTAAGGGTTCTGATAACTCAAATGTGAGCAATCCAGTTTCTTACGACGATGCTGATTATGATGATGATGTACCTTTGTCAACAAGGTTATCTCGGATGTCCGATTCGAGAACATGTAGTAGCAACCGCGACCGCGATGTTCCTGTTAAGAAGAGGGGTAGTACTACTACAATAGCAGTTAAGAGGGGTTTTGATAGCAACAGTTCATTGCAAACTTCTGTTAAGAAATTAAAGGTGTCACCATATGATAATCTCAATAAAGGTCCTTTGTCAAGGAGAGTTGAAATTCCGGACAAATCATTTTCTTCGTTGAAGAAAAAACTTGAATTGGTAGAAAAGTCATTTGAGGAATGTAAAAAGAAGAGACAAAAAGAAGAGGAGAGATTGATTTCCATAAAGAGAGATTACGAGGAGTGCTCCAAAGAGCTTGGAAAGATGAAAAAGGAAATTAGTAGTGCTAGTGAGTCTCACAAGAAATTGCAGGGAAAAATTGAAGAATGTGTCAAGGATTTTGAGGCAAAGAAAGCACAACTCAGTTTGATGGATGACTTGATTGGAGAGCGCAAGCATGAACTCAGAACAAAAGAAACAGAACTTCGTCAAGTCATGGATAACATTGATAAGGAAAAGAAATTTGACACTCTTTCCCGAAAAATTGCTGAATGTACTGTGGAACTTAAGACTAAAGAGAAAGAGCGTGATGCGATGAAAAAACTAATTGACGAACAAGCAGAAAGATTAGAGTCAGAAAGGAAGAAGTTACTGAAGGTAATTCAATTAAATAAGAATGATCCACGAATTCAAATGATGGACTTTGAGTCAACGAAGAAGCAATTTGAAGAGAAGGTTAAGATGCTTGAGTTAAAAGAGAAAAGGTGCGAAGAAAGAACGGTGGAGCTTGAGTCAAAGGAGAAGCACTTTGAAGGCCGTGTAAATGAGATCAAGTTAAAAGAGAATCAGCTCAAAGGCGAAAGGAAGGAGTTTACATTGAAGTTAGAGAAACTTTATTACCAAACGAGGGAGCTTGAATCTGAAAAGAAGCATTTCGATAGCCAGGTGAAGGAGATGGAATCAAGAGAGAGGCAATTTGAAGGACGGTCGAAGCAGCTAGAGTTAAAAGAGGAGCAACTTAAAAGTCGAATGAATGAGTTTCGTTCAAAAGAGGAGCAATTCAAAGGCCAAGTGAAGGACCTTCAGTCAAAAGAAAACCAACTTGATTTCCGGGTGAAGGAGCTCGAATCAGAAAAGAAGCAATTTGAAGGACAATTGAAGGAGTTCCAGTCAAAAGAAAAGTTACTTGAGGACCAAATGAAGGAGATTCAATCAATAAAGGAGGAATATGATGACCGAGGAAAGGAACTTAAGTCCAGAGAGGAGAAATTCAAAGCTCGAATGCAGGAGCTCAAGCGTTTTGCAAGCCAAATGGAGGATTTTTATTCAGAAGAAAAACAATTTGAAGGACAGGGGAAAGAGACTGAATCAGAAGACAAGAAGTTCAAAGTACACATGAAGGAGCTCAAGCCAAAAGAGAAGCAGTTTGAGGAACGCATGAAGGGTCTTGAGTCAAAGCCAAGTGAATTTGATGGACAACTGAAGCGGCCTGAGTTAAGAGAGAAACAATATGATACTTTAATAGAACCATTCGATGAAGAAACAGAATTGGGTAAGTGTTTTTTTCATTTAATTTTAGAACAATTTCATTTCCACCGTGTCTTTCGAATGTTGTTGACATCTTTAATTACCTGATCTGCCTAGTTTATTAAAAACATGTTTAATCATGTCAATCTTGTATGTCGTAGTCAACTTGAAAATCTTCACTAGTTTTCATATCAGACATTATCATTACTAATTTGGAATATATTTTTTGCTTTAAATGCAATTCTTTTTCTTCTCATTTTAGCCATGGCTTAGTTGTTTATTTATAATATTTATGATGATTGATGGATCAATATAAAGATCAATATATCGGTGCAGTTTAAATTTTTCAAGTTTATTGCAAATAGTGTTAAGCTTATGAGTACAGTACAGGTTCAAATTTTACCATCCTTACAAACTATGTGGGAGAGGTTTTTCACTATTTCATGTTATATAATATAATTTTTTTTTAGGTATGTTATACAATATTATATAAAGTATATATTGTCACCTTGATTTACCAATCCTTCAAATAAATACTGAGGAAGATTAAATATGTGCTAGCTAATTATGCAGTTACATCGTACACAGGTAATCAATTAAATCCAACCGTTGATGAAAAAAGTTTGATGTTGCTCCCAGGTGAACAAACTGAGGAACTTGAGTTGTCTGACGATGACATTCTAGGTAATCTGCAAGGCTCTTCAGATCCATCAGAAGTTGTTTTGGAAATAATACAGAACCCTATTATTAGAAACTGTAAGATGGGAGATGATGCTGTTATTATTGAGGATAGCCACATTCTTCTGCTCAATGAACTGAGGAAAATCTCACCGGATATTAGACCTCAAGTAAAAGAAGAAGCTATGAAGTTAGCACTTGATTTGAAAGCTAACATAAGTCAAAACACTGAAAATTCAGTGACGGTTCTTGGTTTTCTACTCCTTCTGTCAATTTATGGACTGGTTCCTTCTTTCGATGAAGAAGAAGTTTTGACGCTTTTTGGACTTGTGTCTCAGCACAACATAGCTGTAGAGCTGTTTGGGGCCATGGGATTTGCAGATAAAATATCAGGCAAGATATCTTAAATTTGCCTTGTTTTTCTTTCATACGGTGCTACAGAACACCACATTTATACACATGAAACTAATTAATCGAAAATATTTTTCCATCTGTGTTCCTCCCATCACAGAGAAGTTATGACCACCCTTGTTTAAATGTGATAAAGGCAAATGCTTTTACATTATGAGGAAAAACTATGCATGATATATAGTAATACAAATACGTTACGATATTAGCTGTAGGTAGGAAATTGAACTGATATGTAGTTGTCTTCATGTACTTGATTCAAAAGTTTCATTTTGTTTTCCCAACTGTTCTCTCTCATCTGTCAAGAGAGAATTGACATGTTGGTCAATGTATGGAAAATGAGAGACTTTTGAACTCATATACTCTTTTTAAGTGGTTTGACAACTTTTGAACTATTCAGTTGCATCTGCTATGTTTTTTGTTAACTAGAACTTATAACTGTTCTGGTCAGTTTTGATAATTTGTAATTTTCTTGCACCTTGCAGATTTTGTTTATAATCTGAGAAAGAGAGAACAATATGTTGAAGCTGTTAGATTCAGTTGTGCATTTAACTTGAGCAACAATAATCAATTAGTTGATCTCTTGCGAGAACACGTGCAGAATGCAAAACTGATTTCTGAGAGTACTTGCATGAAAACCAACTCCATTGAAATTAAGGTTCTTTTTTTCATATTCAATTTTTATTTTATGAAACATTCCATCTTCACACCCTTTCATAATAGTTATAAATACTTTGAACTTGAACGCAGGAAAAAGCCATAGATGAAGAAATTGCTAGTCTCGAAGCTGTAGTACAGTGTATTAGAGATAACAACCTAGAATCGGAGGATCTACTTAAAAACATTGATGATCATATTATCGAGCTGAAGAAACAGAACAGCAGATAGTGTTTTACTGGAATCAGTGAGTGGTAGACAACTTGCTAACACATTCTGTTGTAAATGAATTGACAGTGTTCATGTAATTAGCTTCAAACTCTTGCTAATTCTTGTAAATTGTACTGCTACTACTGATTTGTATCTCTATTAAGGCACTTGCATGTTAGTTATAAATAAGATGATTGTGAACATAGGACATGACCAGTTTATTTTCTGTCCAGAGACAATAAAATGTGAGTCTGAGAGTTGGTCATCATCTAAATGTTCAATGTGCAAATGAATTAACATGATACTATTCCTTATTTGTTGATTCTTTTCCCTAATCATGCATATAAAGTATAAACTGAATTCTCCTCTCTTTTATACAGAAAAAGTTAACAGGTTTGTCATCAATCAAAAATTTAATATCCAAAATATTCTTGGACACGTAGTCTTTCAGAAATACATACATACTATAGGATCAATTCCAACATTATCAAATTTTATTACTGAAATAAAACAACAAGGATAAAAGAATAAATGTTTTAATAAAGTGAGTTAAAAATAAAAGTTGATTATGGTTAAAAGTAAAACGAAGCTAAAATGATTTATGTTTGGTTATAGATTTATATAAAAGTGAGTTAGAAAAAATTGAATGTAAGAATAAAAAACTCCAATATCTAAGCTTCAGTTGAAAATTAGTTCTATCATAAGCAACAAAACATTTCAAAATTCATTTTTAGAATCAATTTTGACTTTTCAAAAATGGAACCAAACATCCGCGGTTTGGAGAACATATAAACATTTCCTACCGTCCCAAATTTATAAAACTCTATGACATATTTTATGCCTATATATTACTATCTCCATCCCTAATTATAAGATCTTTTTGATAATTTTTTTTTGTCTCTATAAGACCTCTTTGATATTTCTAAGTACATTAATTATTTATTTACCAACATACCCTATTTATTTTATATCTTTTTCTTCAATCAGCATTAAATATTATGTTGAAAACATACACTAACCCTCTTTCTTAAAAGATAAAATTGTAAAAACAATAGTATTTACAAACAAATTTATTATCATTTTTAATTCTTAATTCCTGTTATTTTTCTAAAAAGGCCCTATAATTAAGGACTTCGTTAGTAGTAAAAATTAGTAACTATTATTAAATTACCCTTAACTTACAAATATATTCAATTTAACTTTTCATCTACTAAAATTTTTGATAGTACTCCCTCCGTCCCAAATTGTATGTCGCTTTAGGAAAAAAAATTGTCTCAAATTATATGTCGCTTTACAATACCAATGCAACATTAATGTTACTTTTCCTATTATAACCTTAATTATTTATCACTTTATCTTCTTTCAATTCTTTCATTTATCTTTCCCATATTATTTATTAAAGACAATTTTGTAAAACAACTCATAATATCTCTTTTCTATACAATATTAATTACATTTCTTAATATATGTGAAATGCCTAAAACGTCATATAATTTGGGACAGTGGGAGTATTATGGATTCAAATTTAACTTTTCAGTACATAAATTTGTTTCTATGCTGAACTGTCCTTCCTAATATTCCCTCAACGACTTAATAAACAAGTTATTTGCCATTAAGAAGTCTGTTTTGTGGGGCCTACTTCAACATACCGAACCAAGCTCATGGGCAACCAAAAATAACAACACAAGATTCTCATCTTCTTGTGTCTGTCTCATTCATTTCACTCTCCAAATTTCATTTTTTTTTCCTCTTCTTTTAGGGTTTACTTTATCTTTCGCCATTGGGAGCTCCACAGATTGAACTAATTGGTAAAATCCTTCACTTCTTTTTCTTCATTCTTTTTTATTTTTCATGTCTCTTAGTATATTTTTCTTCTACATTTATTTATATTTTCATGCCTTTTGTCTAGAAAAATCAAAATCATGCAATGTTTAGATTAGAGCTACTAAATGTGTATTTATATATTGAAAATTTAAAAGTTTACATTTTTTTTACATGGTCATTGTTTTATGATTAAAACTTTAAATGTCTATTTTGAATATTTTCATGGGTATTATTTGATTAATGACCTAGAAAATTTTCAAAACTAAAAGTTGAAGTTTTTATCTTATCTTCCCAGGATTTCGAGGTGTTTGTGTAATAGCTGAGAGTTTAAAGTTTTCTGTAGTTGAATGATGGATGTTGTTGAGGCTTCTGATATGCCAAAGTTTTGTGTTGGTGATGATAATGAAGAACACATCAATTTTAAATGGCTTGCATCATTCAATAAAAAAACATCGCATTCAGATTCTCTTGAAGACTATGAATCTGAAGATGATGATGTTCCTTTGTCAGCAAGGTTTCCTAAGAAGAGGGATACTACTACAGTGCCAGTTAAGAGGGCATTTGATAACAACAATTTCTTATGTGGTTTGATGAAGAAATCCAAGGTGTCACCAAAACCATATGATGATAATGACGATAGCGACGGCGATGTTCCTATTTCCTCGAGAATGAAGATGCATACCATGTCAATTGATAAATCATTTTCCTCACTCAAAAAAGAACTTGCATTTGTAGAAAAATCATTTGAGGAATGTGAAGGGAAGAGACAAGTAGAAGAGAAGAAATTGCAATCCATAAAGAGAGATATTGAGAAGTGCTGCAAAGAGCTAGAAAATAAGAAAAAGGAAATTAGTGATGTTGGAAGAATTGAGGAAGCATACAAGAAAATGCAGGGGAAAATTGAAGAATGTGTCAAGGATTTCGTAGCAAAGGAAGCACAACTCTCTTTGATGGAAAACTTGATTGAAGAGCGCAAGCAAGAACTCAACACAAAAAAGCTGGAACTTCGTAAAGTCATGGATAACATTTCAAAACAGAAGGAATTGGAATGCCAATTGCCCGAGCTGGTGAATGATTTGGTATCAAAACAGAAGCAATTTGAAAGCCGAATGAAGGAACTTGATGGCCGGGATAAGGAGTTTGAATTAAAAGTGGATGAATTCCAAGGCCGAGTGAAGAAGCTGGAATCAGAAAAGAAGCATTTTGAGAGCCGACTGAAGGAAGTCAAATCAAAAGAAAAGAAATTCGATGGACAAATGAAGGAGTTCCGGTCAAAAGAGGAGGAATTTAACGGTAAAGTGAAGGAGTTTAAATCAAGGGAGGAGGAATTCAAAGGTCAGGTCACGGACTTCAATTCAAACGAGAAGAAATTTGAAGAACAATGGAAAGAACTCAAGTCAAAAGAGAATAAGTTCAAAGTACTAGTGAAAGAGCTCAAATTAAAAGACAAGCGATTTGGAGCACAAGTCAAGGATCCTGAGTCAAAGCTAAATAAGTTAGATGAACAACTGAAGGAGCCTGAGTTGACAGAGAAACAATATGAACCATTAATAGAAGAATATTTTGACGAGGAAAATGAGTCTGGTAAATGTTCTTATTCATCTAATTTATTGAAAGAGTTTCATTTCAACTGTTTCTTTTAATGATGTTGATATTTTTAATAATTTGATCCACATATAATACGAGGGAGCTTAAATATGTGCTATCTATATATGCAGATACATGTTACATGGATGATGATTTTAGTCCTGCCATTGATGGAAGAAGTTTGCAGTTGCTCCCACGTGAGCAGATTGATGAACTTGAGTCCCCTGGTGATGACATTCAAGTCAATCTGCAAGGATTATCAGATCCAGCAGAAGTTGTTTTAGATATAATTCAGAACCCCATTATTCAAAAGTATAAGAAGGGAGACAATGATGCGATTATTGAAGAGAACCACATCTTTCTGCTAGAACAACTGATGAAAATCTCACCACATGTTAAAACTTGTGTAAAAGAAGAAGCATTGAAGCTCGCTCTTGATTTGAAAGCTAATATGGAAGAAAATACTGAAAATGATTTGGTTCTCGGTTTTCTACTGCTTTTGTCAATTTATCAATTGGTTACTTATTTCAATGAAGATGAAGTGTTGGAGCTTTTTGCATTTGTTGCTCAGCACAAGATAGCTGTTGAGTTGTTTGAGACCCTGGGTTTTGCAAATAAAGTTTCTGGTAAGTTAGTTTTATATCCTATTTGA
>Ga0099826_10004073_pt1 | contig 10153 bp, 4 predicted proteins | sample Mtrugardesep15_FD_76830 | JGI IMG/M metagenome (GOLD analysis project Ga0099826, IMG submission 76830) | Root nodule microbial communities of legume samples collected from California, USA - M. trunc garden sep15 | ecosystem: Host-associated > Plants > Roots > Nodule | place: USA: California...
ACATCAAATCATATCATGTAATTTTATTCTCTTTTAATTTTTACTTGGCTTTGTGTGTGTGCCTAAATATAAAAGATTTGTGGTTGTGCCCAACCAAGACTAGCTCAAATTTAGGATATTGTTTCATTGACATCCTTTTCACTATCTCACTGTTATACACCCTGCCATATGACATTAATTTTAAGTTTTTTTTACTTGTTTTATTAATCCAAACAACAACAAAAAAACAAACAAAGTTGTACTACACACAATCACTCTTCTCTCTTTAACTCTCTCTATCTCTCTCATCCACCTTATGTTCCCACCATTGTTGCCTTCTTCACACAGGACATGCTTGTTGTCTTTCCATCTCTGTTCTCTTCGCCATTCAGCGTTCACTTTTCTCGCTCTCTTCATAGTATGATTATCTTTCTCTCTCCCTACATGTTGGTGGTTCGATCAGTGACAGTGGTGGTGGTGGTGAGGTCAGTGAACACGACATCGACGGTGTTGATGGTGGGAACGAGGACGATGGTCATAGGGGGTTGAAGGTGGATAGAGGGTGTAGATCTGAGGATGACCGAGGCGACGGAGGGTGAGAACGAAAATGAAAGTGTGGTTGAGGACATGGGAGATGTCAGATGTTTGGTTGTCGTCGCTGCCGTTACCGGAAACGGAGGCGACATTGTTGATGATGGAGTCGATTGTGGTGGACGGATGATGTTAGATCTAGGGAGATTAGTGGTTGTGAGATTTGAGGGTGACAACGACGGATGGCGGTCGTGGATGTGTGTGCCGGTAGTGGTGGCGGTGGGACTAGCCCGTGAAGAAGAAAAGGTAAAGGAAGAAAGAGAAAGAAAGAAGGGAGGGTGAGAAAAGTCATTGACAAAATTTCCCTCGTTATAATTAATATGAAAAATGTAACTTAAGGTGGTACAAGAGTGGTATGTCAATCCACGTGAACTTAGCTCAGTTAGTATGGACAATACGTAATATATGCAAGATGCAAGGTTCGGGGTTCGAACCCCGACCACCACAAAAAAGACTGGTATGTCCACCTAAGGGTGTCCACATATCATTACTCTTAAATTTAATAGTGGGTCATGGGTCAAAATTGACTTAACGGTTTGAATGTCGGGTCTATACTCTATAAAACCGGACTAAGTTAATTAACACTCACTTTCATTATATTTTGCCTTCCCTTTTCTCTAACATTTGGACATGGAAACTTGTAAAGAGATAAATGAAACAAATAAATAAATAAAAATATAAAACTTTCGATATTTCTTATTTTATACTTTTAATAGTTTTAATATATTATTTATTTTTCATATTCTTTAACTCCATTTCCTATTTTTTGAATATTTTTGAACAAGTAAAATAAAAAATAGGAGTCAAAATGGCATGTAATTCACATTCAAAAGCACAACATTTATTAGTATTAACTATTTATACCATTTAAATAAAATAAGATAAAAAACAAAAGAACATAAAGCTCAAGCCCAGCTTGAACGTTACCTCTCATGTCTATGAGAGTCTATGAAGACAAATAAAACCTTCATTCTCTGCAGAGACCAAAATCTTTAAAATGTTTGAATCATCGTGTGACAACCCTAAAATAATTACATATTTTCATTCTTCTTTCCATATACGACCAGTGACCCTCAACTTTAATTGTTGTTTATCGCCGCCGGAAAAATAAAGAGCTAGGTTTCTCTGAATGATGAGTCCATCTTGACTGTCACGAACTTTTCTATGACTCTCGCGAATACTCCTTGGAATTCCTTGCCATATAAGTTTGCGGCTATTTGCACCAACCTCTAAGCTATACCTAAATTTCTTTGCCTCTTTCTCATCACCCAAAAATCGTAAAAAAGCCATATAAACTGGAGCAGTGCCAAGTAGAAATGCCTCGAAGTGCAAGCAAAAATGTTTTCCAAAACAATTGAAAACCTGCAAAGATATGTGGATTAGAATGATGAATTGTTTTCAACTGTTTGGATGCAAATCAAGGGAGAGAAAACGTTACACTCTGCAATTCAAATCATTATGAATAGATTGATCATCAAAATTAAGAGTTGAGATATATTGATATCAAGTGTCAAACTTAGCATAGTCACACATCTAATAATTTCGTATAGAATACAATTTGACAAATCAAGTAGATTCATATAAAGTTATTAGATGTGTAATTATGCTAAGTTTGAAATCTAATGTTAACAAATCTGTTAGCAAATACCGACTCTTAAAAAAATGACATAAAATGTAGCATATCAACTATTCAAAAAACGATATAAAAATGTACCACATCGAAAAGCATGCCTATAACAATTATGCTGATGCAAATCTACGAGAAATGATGCATCAAGTTATAGAGTAAAAGAAACCATATGTTGAGTCTGTATAATATAACTCACGGTTAGCATCCATGTTGCATTTTCAACTTCATGTGGATTTGATTTGACATATCGATGGTTGAAGGTGAATCCATCATGCACGTCGACCTTGTGATCATCCTTGAGATGGTTCATAAGAGCTTGAATATCACACATCATAGAACACTCTGATCCAGCATAGGGGCAACTGTATGGACGAAATTGACAATTTTGCTCATGCTTTAGCTTAGAGTGGTATGAGAATATATCATGACAACCTAGATTCTGATATCTACAAGGAAGTTCCATTGATTCCGCCACTTTCTCCAAAGCCAAACACCTTATATTCCCAAGATCACGGTGACATGTTGGGCAACAGTTATGCACCGTAATCTTACAATTTGAACATAATGTGTGACCATTTGGGCACTGGAACAAACAATTCAGTCATCAAGGAAAAACGTTAAATTTAGATGAAAATCAGAAATGAATATCTAACTAAAATAAGTATTAGGGATTCACTTAAATGAAAATAACCACGTGAACTGTGATCAACTAACTAAATAGTTATACAGACAGTACACAAAAAAATTAGCTAACATTTAAGGGAGCTCATGACCCTGACAGTCACAAAAACTCGACAAATAGAGCTATTTGGGCTGGTAAGGCCAAGTTTCAGCTGAAATTTCGATCAGGATTGAGCCAAATGTTAGGCCTGGTTTTTCCAGGCTGAGAATGGGGCAGCAATGAGACCATTTGGCCCATGGAAACATTTGAAAGGACCAGGCCCAAGGTAATCACTATTATTTCTCATGCTTCCTAGGTTGGAGACTACTCATTAGCAAGCTTCTGTTTGGTCCCACCCAATAAAAGCCAACGAAAATCACAACAGACCAGAATATGGTATGGCATGCTTTGCCTAAATCTTACTATGACCAGGCCCAAAATTTTGGCCTCATAATGTTTGGGGGATGGGATCAGGCCAGTTAAAGCACAACCCATGAACACCAGTTCAAACCTTATACAAAGATATGATCACCATCATTTGTAGGATCCGAGTACACACATTTCATTTATTCACGGCCTTTCTTTCGCAGGATGTGCATGATATCATAGTGAAAATTACATTAGAAAAATATCGACAAATTATATACCAAACTTTTCATCTTCTTGTTATTGCTTGACAATTGATATAACCAAAAATCTTAATTGATGTAACAGTATACATCAAGAGAAGGTTCATAACAAATTTCTTAAAGGCAAAAACTTATCATACTTGCAACCTTTAAAAATAAATTTAATAGACATTTGTCCCAAGGATTGATGCAACTAATTTTTTTAGTTACACGCCCTACATTTCTCAATCCATCCCCCTCATTCAAGATAAATAGAAAAGCTATTTATTTACAGTTCAACAATTCATTAGGGTACAAAATTGAAGTTTAATACTCGTTGGAATGGATTAGGGTACATAATTGAAGTTTAATACTTGTTAGAACAGGGTGAATTGTGCAGACTTTGTAGTAGAGGAATAACTGATAAAGTGTTATGTGGAAAAGAAACCACCCTATATGAATGAACATGGAAATAGAGATTATCAGTGCCACTTTATGTATACTTATAGGCGTGCTGAGATTGACTTATTTGAACTTATCTATCAGTGTAAGCACTTATGTCACTATTTCGAAGAGCTTTTGAAAACATGTCATGACGTAGCTGTATGTTGTTTTCAGTTTATTTCCATAAGCTCTTGATGATAGCTTATAACTTATATGAAAATCGTCCGACTTTGTTTTATCTTTTGAAATAGGAATAGTTTATACATTACATAACCACTTGTATGATGAACACTTAATCAAGATGTTTATCCAAACAGGACCATATATTTGTTTATGTTTGCATCATGGAGTATAAAATATAAGCTCTCTGAATGTGGTACCGAATACACAAAAACACATGCTACTAAATTTCAAGTTGAAGGAAAGAAAAGTGAATTTCAAATTGAATTGAAATCACGAGCACTGAACCTGATGAATTGGGGGATACATCAAATTCTTGCAAACAGGGCACTCAAGTAGGTCATAGACACCATTCCTTGAATTATTTCCATTCCTTCCATCCAAACAAGTCCTTGATTTTGTGAATGGACTTTTAGAATTAGCCTCAGTTTTGGACTTGGCTGTCTCAAAATCAGGAAATATCAAGCGTGGTTCAAGAACTTCTTTGAAGGAACTGCCTCCTAAATCCATTGAAAAATTCAGATCTATTGAAATCCTTTCTCAATGACTATGACTCAGATTTCTACTTTCATATCTTTCTACAAGCACTGCACATCTGTAACGAAATAAAGAGGTCAATGCCTAAAAACATACTCAGAAAAATGATACCCTTTTAAAAAATTAACCTTCATTTCTTCAAAGTTCATGAACTCAATAAAAGAAAATATTTATAACACCAACATCATACACCATAGTTTTCTAAAATGTACTTTGTCAACTGAATCTCTCAAAACATCATACACCATAGTTTTCTAAAACAAGGACAAATTGTGCAATACGCATCAAATATCAATGTATTAGCATTCAATCTGCTTGACTACATGCTTGTCAGGAAACAAGAATAAAATGTTTTTTTTTAACAAAAGATGTTCTTTATACTCCAAAATTATAATGAAAATGTTAAAATTAACATCCAAAATTTTCAAAGTACTTCGATTTAAGGATGAAGAACAACACAATCACAACTAACAATAAAAAACCACCACATTGAACAACAATTTCATCCCAGAAACACCTTTCCCAATGTCTCATCCTACTCTACATCCCCAAGCAAAATATTGGAAATCACGAAAAATCTTATATTACAAAGGTGTAGTCCAGTGGTACGAGTTGGGACGCTGAAGGAGTATTAAGAAGGAGGTTCGAGGTTCGATCCCTCATACTAACAGATTCCTCCTCTACCTAACAAATTAATTAATCACTAACAAATTCAATCATTGGATCACCCCTTCCTTTCTCTCTCTAACCTCAAACCATCCACCAAAACAATCAATATGAAAAAAAAATCATAACAACAACTCATAAATTCAATCAAACAACATAATCCTTTCTTGTTGGCTTTTACCAAAAACATACTTATACCTCAACCACCAAAAACACCAACAACAAATCTTCAAATTTTAACATCAAAAACAAAATCACCCATCCAACAATTCATCACATGCAAAACAACATTAAATTCCTTCAACATAAACAATGCAACAAATATTAAGCACATAACATCACATGCAAAATGAACACAAACCTCAAAACTAGCATCCAAAACAAATTCACAAGATGTAAAACAAATTAAAACCTAATTTTAAAAAATCAAACTTTATTAAATAAACAAACAAACCCACATTTTTGTAATCAAAAACAACTTATACATTTTTAAATTGCAATAAAAAAAACCAAAAACTTCAAAAAAATTAAAAAATATTTAAAATGGAGAAAAAAAACGATGAAAAATTGTACCACAAGATTCTTAAGGTGTCGGTGGATGATTTTTTGAGAATGGTGAGAAACATGGTTGTCTTGTTTTTCTATGTTTCTTCTAATGTTGTTTCGAAATCGCAGGATTTGTTTTCGTTCCTTGTATTGTGCCTTGTTTTTTGTTGTTAATTTATTAATTAATTTCTGACAACAATTTAATTTTGTTTGGAAAAATTAGTAAAATATTTTGGTTTTGTCTGTCGTTACGTAAGTACAAATTCCTAACTAACAAGAGTGGATGGACCAGTGATACTACTTCCATATGATATTGCCACCTACAACTTTCTCTATAATGAATACTACTCAATTTACTAATGAAAAAAGAAATATTATTATCTCTACAATTTAATTTTAAAAATATGCTTACATGAATTTTGTCACTTTAGTCATTATTCCCACTTTCTCCTTAAAAAAAAAAATTATTCCCACTTTCTCAAATGTTATGTCACTTTGCCTATTAATTTTATATAGCAAATAGAAATTATAAGTTACTTTATAAAACTATCATTTATTAAAGATATAATAAATTGTAAAACGTTAGAGGAAAAATAATACTAATGTTTTATTGATATTGTAGAATAATTTAGAACAATTTTTTTTTTAAAATTACATATAATTTAAGATGGATGAAGTATATTTTTATTTTACCAAAGAAAATAATATTTACTCATTTAAATTAGTAGAATGCATAAAAAAAACAAATTAAACATCGTGTAAAATAAAATGACGAATCAACAAACTCAAATCATCGTGTAACCAAAAAACTCAAATCATCCAAATTAATAGCATAAACGACAAAAAGCTTTCAAATATTACAAAATTAAAGTGACTGAAATATATATGTTTCACGATCTATAATGTTGACACCTAAATCCTCTTTGTTGTGCTTTAAAATCAATGTCTTTTTTGTTTCTACAGGGTTGATTCAAATCGAGTCTTAGGTGATTCAAATGATGTTTAATATTTTGGGATCGGGTGATTTGAATCATAATGTAATATGATTTAAATCATGTTTGTGTTTTTGCCTATAAATATTAGACTTTTAAAGCATTTTCGACACCCAAAAATAGAAGCCAGAGATAGGAGACGAAATAGGTAAGGTTTTGAGTATTGAGAGTGAGAGAAAATCAAGACATAAAACGCAATGGATAATTAAAATTTATTTCCTTTATTTGGATCAATATGAATTTTGCATGAATTAGTGGTAGGAATGTTACCTCTGGCAGTGTAAAAACTTTGTTGTGGAGACACTTTCGATCACAAGCAAGTAAAAACTTTGTTGTGGAAACACTTTCGATCATGTGCAACGCAAAGTAGCGATGCCTCTATTCTGCCCACGCGAACAAACCTTCTTTGGTGATCGATGATAGCCAAGTCAATTAGGGTTTCAAAGATACTACTAGGTTTCGTTTCAGTTAGCGTTTATAAAAAGTGGTATCAAATTCAACACCATCTGAGTTCTATTTATAGGCTCACCTATATGCACCTTTTATATTTTTAAATAAAAAATATATCTTTTGACACAATTTTAAAACCAAATATTTGATTTTATTTAAATACAAAATATATCTTTAAAAACAATTTCAAAACCATGTCTTTTATATTATTTAAATCCAATGTTAATAAAATATATATTTTTTTAAAAATTCAATATCATATCTTTGTTATTAATTTCTTTCATCCATCTATACTTGTGTGTGAATAATATTAAATCATATGTATTTAATATTATAGACTTTTAATATTATAGAGAATGATAGATATCTAGCAATACGTCAATATCACTTAAGTGACGAGAATGTAATTTGATCTGACATTTATTTTGGAGATAAATACCATGTGTATCTATATTAAATGCGATACATAGATTGTGTCACCCTTTTATAGTTCAGTATTTATATTTTTTTATTCTATAAGATAATGAGTAACGAATAAGTCAAATATATCACATTGACTTAGTTCGGCATAACCATGCATTTTTACAGTCATATTCCATCAAGAGGCCTAAATATATTTCTCCTTTTATGCAAGAGGGGCAAATCTCATATAGGTCACTCATGTCCGCCAGCATAGTGGTTTTGGTCCACATTTAGAGATCATAGTGGTTTTGGTCTAAAAGTGGTATACACCATTATCACTATGAGAATAACCTATGACTCCTTCATAACATACAACGTTGCACTCTTGTAGTAGGTCAATCCAGTATAAATAGTACTCCTAAAATTTATACTTATATACAAACTTGATATCTCATATCCATGTCCTGTGAGATGTGGCCATCAGTCTATATACATAATTGTCTCTATGCTTTAGTACTTTCTAATTCATATTAAAAATTGACTATGGACACATTAAGAGTGATTCCATTAAGTTTATGGCGGTCTCATGATTAAGTCACACTTATTGTTTCATTAAACAAACTAATTACTCTAAGGACTTTATTATTTTGAAACATAAATGTCTTTTATTATTGTTGTTGTTAACACACACATTTACTTTGGTTGTTATGGCTTGCTCCAACAAAGAGCTTTTGGATAAGGTTTCAGGATTGGGAAACAAGTTATAAACACCTTGGGTTAATGGGGATTACTCCATCAGAGAGATCTTAGAAGGATCTAAGTTTTCTCTTTATCTCCATATGATCTTGTGGGTTGAGAGATAAAATAAAAAAGGTAGAAAAGGTGTTTGCTCTTGGAGAGCTTTTTTATTTCTTGTTACTTCTTTCTATATCTTATAAAGACTCATTCATAGTAGATTGGAGAGATGTTCTCCCCCCCCATATGTAGTTCAGATTAGGCTAAATTGACAAAATAATATTAGTGTGCTTGTTCCTCTACTATCTTATATTTATTCTTTGGTTATGATTGTGGAACTGCCATACAAATATGTTGCTAGATTAGTTCGTAGTTGAATATTGTTGCATATAAAATTTGGTTGTTGAGTTCCATCGTCATTTGTTCCACGTCTTTGCCCTTTTTGGTTTTGATGAAGATCGAATTCATAACTAGTGGCACCTACTGTGTGGCAACAGGAAAAAATATTCAAGTGAGCATCATGATACCAAATGAGATGTTGAGAAATTTTTTGGCAACAACGATTTTGGGTTGTAGAATGTGAAGATGATTCAAGCAATCTTGATTCAACATAAGTGCGTATATACTTTTAAGGCGAGGTTGTGATGCCAACAACCTTGTCACAGACAGAGAAGACTAAGATGATTGATAATATAATGAGTGTCATTATCTGATCTCATGCTTAAGAAATAAGGTGTTAAGCGAGGCCGCGAAGGAGAAGACCGTGTGGTGGCTATGCAAAACAAGTTAGAGTCATTGTATATGGATTAATCGATGGCTCACAGGTTATGTTTGTGTCTGGCGTTGTGTTTGTGTTCTCTTGTATGACGTTGTTTGATTTCTCGATTTGTTGCGATGTTCATTTGATTCATATTTAAAGATCAGATATTCAATTAATAATTTGGACATCCACGTTGGAAATCCGGATGCATGAGTTTTTCAATCACTTTAATTTTATCATATTATTTATAACTTTTTTATCGTTGTACGCTATTAACTTGAATGTTGTGAATTTGTTTGCAGATTCATTCTTTATATTTTTACCCTTGGATTAATTTGTAAATACATTTTCGAACTTTGATTTTTTTGTTCTTATTTGTTTTTCAATATTCAAATACATGGTCTTTCATTTTTGTTTATAATAAAAAAAAAACTTAAAAATCCATATACAAATGGACAAAAAAAAATTCTAAACTATTATCTAAAATTAAGTTAACACATTACATATATTTTATGATGTAAATTTAATTTAGACCCCAAACAAAATCTAATCCCAGTATAGCTGACTTCCAGATCCTTCCTCCGCCTCACTTGTTGGAGTTGAAACCAAACCAAACCAGGGCTTCATTTCTAGACTCTTCCAAACTCCACATTTCTATATAACACACTAAACTCAAATCTCATACCCAAACCCAACATTATCATAATCGTAATTAACCTCAAACAACCACCACGGTTTGTTTTTGTTTCCGTAAATTCGCTACCAAACCCAATTTCATGGCGAAATACGGCGAAGGAGACAAACGCTGGATCGTAGAAGACAGACCAGACGGAACAAACGTCCACAACTGGCACTGGTCAGAAACCAATTGTTTAGAATGGTCTAAAACCTTCTTCAACAATCTCTTCACCAACTTCAAAATCATCGATGATCACGAAAATAATCTCCAAATCACTGTCAAAAAAGTCGAAA
>Ga0099826_10004074_pt1 | contig 10152 bp, 3 predicted proteins | sample Mtrugardesep15_FD_76830 | JGI IMG/M metagenome (GOLD analysis project Ga0099826, IMG submission 76830) | Root nodule microbial communities of legume samples collected from California, USA - M. trunc garden sep15 | ecosystem: Host-associated > Plants > Roots > Nodule | place: USA: California...
AAAACTTTGATAATAGTCCTGTACACTTGAATAAATGTTTAGCATATCCAATTGATAATTTTTAATACCTTGTTATCATCAAAACTTAAGTGGTATACATGTGAAACACCCTTTGTTCCAACATAACTAACTGCAACTTCTAGTCTTCAGACTCTGATGAACTTCAGGTTCTGAGGGTCTTCAGACGCTTGATGATGTTAGCTTCTGGCAGTCAGCTTCTGAGGGTCTTCACACTCTGGAAGTCTTCAGACTCTCTCTTTGTTCTTCCAGAACCAATATCTTGACATAAATTTTTATCTATGGTCCTGTACACTTGAACAAATATTAGCATATCTAATTAACTTTTTAATACCTTGTTATCATCAAAACTCAAAGGTGGTAATGTTAAACACATTTTGTTCCAACAGACATGTGCCACTGTGTTCCTCATTATGTTATAAACTCGTGAAGATATGGGTTTCTCTTACCGAATTTGTGGCTTTACATAGTTTCCAACGACCTTAAATCTTTTGTCCCTACTACCTCTTTGGTTGTTGTTGATTCGGGTTGTCATGATCCGAATTTACGTTTCAATATGGATTAGCTCCATCAATGCGTTGATTTTTGCTTGATGGTTGTTTTGTTTGCTCCGAAGTTGGCTTTCTATGTACATTAGTTGCTGGTTTGTTATTTATTGTCGTCCATTTACAATTGTGTTGTTGGGTTTTCAATTTATTCTTGAAAGCGCTTTGGGTTTGATTTATTTGAGATATTATGGTCTCAATTGATTTGAACTATGGATTGATGGTTTGATCTATGGAGGGGCTTACACCTACCACTTTTTGCAATATAGTTTCATGCTCGTGCTTCTGGTTCATTGGATTATGCATTGATGGGTGTTCTTTTGCCTCATGTTTTGATTTCTATGCCGGATAACTCTTTGTTATTGTTTGGTTGTTTTGGTTTTATACCCATTCGGGTTATTTTTAATATCTTTTGAGAAAGACTGGTTCCATAGATTAGGGTATAAGTTATTTGCTTCTAACTCTCAAGATAACTTATTACCAAATCTTTGGTGATTTTGCTTACACAACCTTTAACCTAACATTATAGATTTAGATGACCAGATGGTAGACTTTTCTTTTACTTGTAATATTATGTTATTTTGTATCACTAATCACATACACAGAAGAAACCTTTAGTGTAAGTTGCAAGTTATCCAGAACCAATACTCGATCCCTTGGTGTTTTATAAGGGATTTCAACTCCATCCTTGGAGCTCATGAGTATAGAGGCCATTTCAATCCTGCTAGAGCTCTAATGGACGAATTTCAACAATGGACCAATACAAATAACCTTATCCACCTGTCAACTATATGAGCTTTTTTTACTTGGAAGAATGGAAGAAATGGAAACAGATGTACTGACAAAAGACTAGACAGAAGTATATGTACCCAAGTCTGGATTGATTTTGCAACCACAATCACTTGTTCAACCCTCATCAGAAATAGGTCATAACATTATCCAATTCTCTTTGAATCACAATTAAGCAACCATAAATTCACCTCTCAATTCATATTCATGAAAATGTGGGGTATGCATGAAGATTGTAAAACTATTATCCAAAACACATGGAACACTAAGTTATAGGTTGTCCAATGTTTGTTTAGAGTAAAAAGCTACAAATTTTGAAATCTGATCTTAAGATCTGAAACAAAGAAGTTTTTGGCAATGTTCATGACTTTGTCAAAAACAATGAAGCTATATTGCAAGACATAAAAACCATGATTCAGATCAATGGCCAATATGAGTTACTTATGCAGAAAGAAAAGAAAGCACAAACTGATTTAGACTGACTCTTGGTGTGGGGAGCCATTTATAAACATTGTTACGGTTGACATATATCAATTAGATCTAAATGCCAATATTTCATACTTCATAAATGCTTCTAAATGGAATGTACATAATGACTTCATCACCAATTTCCCTCAATTGAACCAACTTATTCAGCAAGTTACCATTGCAAATCAAGAGACATAAGATGAATAAAAGTCGAATAATTTTTTGTTTTTTTTTTGTTTGTATTATTTTTAAAAATAAACTTAAACAACTCATAACCTCATCTCTCCCCTCCCAATGTAAACTTGCCTCCAAATTTTTTTCATCCCCAACATAACAAGCTTTATCATCAAGGGAGTGACCTTATCATCAAGAGCAAGGTTGAGCTTCAAAGTTTGAGTCTTGCGTCTCATTTTGTAAAACATTTGTCTAAAAATAAAAAGCCCTGAAAAAGCTCACGAAACGTTAAAAAGGTGCTCCATCGATGGATATTATTGAACAAAGAAGATGATACAATTCGATTAAGAGAAAAAGCCTTTTTCACTAGCAAGATTCAAGACAAACATAAACCATATAAATACTAAAATTGAGAAAAATGTACAATCAACCAATTTATTTATTACTTCATCATATTACACATTTGAAAGGTGGAACCTTCCAATGTTACTATATATAAAATAACAATATTTAACAACAATAACAATGACAAGATTTGTCATCGAGACATTTTCCAGTTGCATGTATATTTTTGCATTCAACCTTGCAAATTGCTTTGCAAATCAAAACCTGCCATTTACGACAAAAGTTAAGTATATAGACATCACATGATTTTGCTTCAGGCATCATCATTTGATTTCCTACACCAAATAGTACAATTCAATCAAACACAATTTTTTTAGAAAAAGGAATCAAACATAAACATGGTTAGTCCAAGAACCACTAACTCATAAAAAATCATACAAAACAAACTCAAGTGTCTTAACTCATACCAAAATTCATAGAAAAAACGAGCAAAAGAATGGATAAACAAATGAGGATTTTCATGTTTTTTATTTTGGAAGATGGTTAAGGGTTCCAAGGTGGGATTGCACTTATACGTATATAGTGTGTGATAAAGAGATACAAATCAAGTCAACATATTTTTCCATTGTGACAACAATTAATAAGGGTATTAATGCTATTAAAAATCTACCAAATTCGATATAAAAAGCAAGTCAAAAGGTATTTACACATAAAGAAGACATTTACTATAAAGAGACTTTTCTCGAGTTTATCTGAAAGGCTTGTTTAGTAATATAATGGCATCAGTGCACATTTCGATCTTTATTTGCATCAAATGGATGTAAATATGACGTTTTTAAATGGTTTTCAAACTTAAAAAAATTCATATATGGTTCAAGCAAGCATCTCAACAATGGTGCAATAAGATTGAGTAATAAATAAAGTGGCTGGTTGTACATTTTTCTAAGTTTTAGTATTTATATGATTTTATGCTCGTGTTGAATCTTGCTAGCGAAAAAAGACTTTTTCTCCCAATCATTGTATCTATTTCATTCAACAATATCAGTCGATGGAACACCTTTCTAACGTTTCATGAGTCCTATGTGATAATTGCTGAGTTTAGTTATGATAGTTTTCTCGAAGTCTACCTTGATCCTATGTTGGTATGATTGATAGATCATATTGGTTATAAATATATTTAGTAATGACAGTCATTTGAGCTCATGCGAATAATTTTTTCAATGCACAATTATAAGGTTATACGTATAGTCCTAGTTGGAGATTGTTGGATCATTAATCCAACAATAACTTTATATGTGCATAATTATGTATTGTAGATTGTCAGTTAAGTTAAATCCAATTTAAAGTGATCTAATAAGGTTTGATTAATGGAATTTTTTAGTATTTAATGTGTTGAGACTAAAGGGTGTTTCTATTTTTTGTGACAAGCTGAAATAGAAATGAAAAATTTCGATGTTATGGTTGCCAAATCAAACACAAGCAGTCGTTGATATTCCATTATCATTGAACACAACGTACCCTTTCGTGCATTAGTACAATGTTTTTTATTATTAACACAGTTGATTCTAGGATTTAAGGATCGATTTTGTTTTGACACATTTATTTTAGCTTCTATTTTACTTGAGATTTTGGAGTGTGCTCGTCTCAAGGTCGTAGGTTCGATTCTCCTCAGGATCAATTTTAATGGGTTGGTTTGACTTCTTAAATAAAATATTCTTAATCTCTATTCTACTTGGTTTTATTGTTTGTGTTCTTATTTGAATTTTAGATTGTTAGTGTTCTTCCCAAATGGTTGGTGCTAAATTACAACATGGGAAAAGGGTGCCACTATGTCATCATTGTTTACTTTATTGGTGAGTAGGTTGAATCAATAAAGGTGATAAAGGTGTGCGAGTTTCTTCAAGTACATACGTCTGCAGTCTTGCGCGCATGGTCACAAGATTTGAGCACAACATTTTGAATTTTTTTATAGAGAAGATTCTCTAGTTATGAGAGATATTTTTCTAAGGAGGTGTTGCACGCATTGTCACAAGATTTGAACACAACAAATGTTTTATCGAATTTCGGCACAACATTTAAACATACACATAAAAGACAAAAAGTTGAAAATAAATAATAATGTACATTTTTTTTAGGAATATAATGTATATTTTTAAAATAAGTAAATGAAGTATAAATTTTATATGTGTGACCAAATAATTTTTTTTGGGATTGTGAGCAACTAAGTATTTCTCTAGTTTTTCGTTGGTAAAAATTTCCAATGTTTAGTTTACCTGTAGATTTTTGTCTCTTGGTAATTCCTCAAAAACTATAAATTTCTTATAGGGTGTTTTTGATTTGCATTAAAGAGCATGACAGGTAATTGAGTCACAACGCAATACCAAAATACGCAAAAAACAAAACTATAATATCTTTTGTATTGTGTAATGTTTAGTCCGAACTAGTAACTTATCACAATTTTCAAACTCTTAATTTTTTTTTTTATATATATCAAACAACAACAACCAAACCTTCTTAAAGAAAACTATAAAAACTTATCGCATTAAATGGGATCAGCTACATGAATCAAAATACACTATAAGGTAATTTGTTATTATTTATAAAAAATATTATAATATTATGAATTAAAAATATGTTATTTTTACTTGACCAAAATTAAAAATAAGTTATTGAAATGCATAAAAAAACTTAAAATGTGAATAAATTATAGCAAAAAAGATACTGTTATATATTACACATGTGTTATATTATGCCATGTTGTACAACCAACAAAGTGAGAAACTAAAATTTTAATAAAAAACCCCTCGATCTAAAATTAATAAAAAAATCCCTCAAAAGAAAAAAAATAAAAAATAAAATCAAGAGAGAAATAAAATTAAGAGAGAAAAAGACACAAAATAGAGAAGAATGAGAGAATAGAAGGAGAGAATTTAAGTTTCGTTATATGGGTAACAAATTTTCGGAGGTAGGAGCGTTTTCATTTCTCTTTTTCATTCTTCTCTCAATTATAAAGTTTTTAAATATTTTTGGATGTGTAATTTTTTTTAACTCATTTAATGTTGTAATTTTGTATTTATATGTATAAAAGTATAATAATTGAGGAAATAAATAGAATAAAAATAGAGAGATCTTAACCTAAGTTTGGGGTATCTTTTAGCACATATGGTATCTATTAGTGGAGATCATCTATTAAATGATCAAATTTGATTATTTTCGATGTCAATTTTAGGTGGGTTAATTTAACTTTTTCAAAACAAAACAAAAAATAGGAAGGCCCTAATATGGACCTCAATTTAAAAGAACCATGGGTGAACTCAATGACTTACCTGCTATAGCAAGTCACCATTGTAAGGGGTACCAAGTTTATGGGACGCGTTAGCATCTTGTGAATATATGCAGTTACTCATTCATTTTCTCTCACATCGGAAAGTCATTCATATAATATAGAGACATTATTTTTTTTCCATTCTGCAATTTAAAATGGTTTCAAGGTTTACAAACCAAAAATGAATGGCTTCAAGGGTTTAGTTTAATTTGGTTTCTAGTTTCTATTACTTAGTGAATTGGTAATAAACCCATAAACCTACGTCTCTTTACTAATTGCGGATCCTTAAAGTTTTATCTTTTATAGTTTTACTTTTACCTCACTTCCATTTGCAATTTATGTACCATTGAAACAAAGATTAAAGCTTCAATCTACCACCTTTTGAAAATCTACACTTTGAAGTTTTCATTACAATTAGTGCCAACACAAGTATGAGATTATATTTTCAAAAAAGAGATCGATGTGTTGGACAGTAAGCAACCAACTCATATATGATTTCTTGTTCGAGATTTTTATGCCTATTGTTGTTGGTAATAGAAAGAGAAGACAAAAATATTGCTTGAAATGACGAAAAAACATTTTCAATATGGTTTAAATTCTCAAGATCTTATATGGGATTTGTAATTAGCTATTTAGGTAGCTAGAAAACTTATATATGCATTGAGTTGAGATTCTTAAGATAGGTTTTAAATTTCTGTTAAAAAAAAAATGGGTGTCGAGTGTTTACCATTAAAAAAACAAATTGTGTTCAAAGATGGATGTAATGAGTTGTTAGTGGAGGAGTTTCTGAAACTAAGAGAGAGAAAGAGAGAGGTACGGTACCAAAAGGACTATACAAAGGCAGCAGGCCCCACAAAGCTATAATGATAACCAGGTATAACAAGTAATTGATTGAGGTCCATGGGTGGTCCTTTTAAAATGAGGTTTATATTAAAGGTTTCCTTTATAATCAAGTAAATCTATTATTTGTGTTTATCTGTCTCATAAATATACTATAAATAGAGCGAAAATGAACTCACTCTTTTGCATTGTTTTATCATCTTCTTTAAGAGATCAAACACATTCATAATTTTTTTAAGAGTTACTGAAGGATTTCGCATCAGGCACCCACACTTTTCTTGTCGTGACTTGAAATTCACCTAATTTGAAATAGAGTTATGCATGTTATTCATTGTACCAAAAAAAAAAGAGCTATGCTATTCATTACAAATAGCAAGCAACGTGTAAGAAAGCGAAAAATACAAGTTTGTCCATGTACAATTGGTTCTTAAATTAAATTAAATAAATAATATTTAAGGATGGAAAAAAATGATGTTTGGCTTAGCTGAAAATCACTGTATTTTAATCAAATGATTGAACTTAAATGTTCATTAAGACAAATTGATCGTGAAAATTTGAGTTCAATTATCAGGTTGAACAATTTATATCATGATGTCGGTGCTCATTTTGTATATCATGTGAATCTCTTTTGATCGTTTGGTTTTAACATTACGTGAATAAAGCTTATCATGAACCATCTTGATGCTTATAAGATTGTTGTTGACGTAAATCAAACCAATACAAATGTGAAACAATAATATATATTGATATATTTCCTTTTCATATAAATATATATGTCTTATTAAACAATTATTTGGTTCGAAAGGCATATTTAAGTGCCAATAGTAAATTTATGGGTTGAGTTAGTGTAGATATAGTCGAGATGTGCAGCTAGAGTGCTTCTTGTCAAACATTCTTGTTCTCCTTTCACTCCTTCACAACTCTCATCTTCACTAGATGCATTGCTAGCAGAAACATCCTTGAATTGAAACATAAAAATTATCAAAATCCCAATCAAATATCAAGTGAACAAAAGATTAAACAATACCATGCATGAAATAAAGTATTTTGACTTTTTCGTGCCTCACCAATATAAAATGAAATTTTATAAAACCAAGTATGAAATAAGTATATAAAAATGAGAGAGAAACAAACCTTGTTTAAGGAAGAGACACCGTTAAGTCCAACATTAGGACGGGAGGCGTAAATTAAGTTAAAGCTCAATAGAAGAGCCATGACGATGATGGTGACAAATTTTGTCATTTTGAGTTTTCTTTTACTTTTATTTTGAGAGGAAGACTTAGAAGTATATCCTTTTATAAAGCCTTCAATGCATTCAAACTTCAAATGTAGAAATTTTTTTTTTTGACTAATTCAAACGTAAAATATGTTATGTCTTAAATGTTGTTTATTTTATTTGTTGTCACGATTTTTTAACTAACGGGCATTTCCATGTAGGAAATACGATATCCTTTCAAAAAATAAAAGTAGTAAATGTGTATGATATGGGTGGATATTGTAGATATTTTTGGTACGATGGATATTATAGATATGAATAAGTTTTTTTTTACATAATATATATGGATATTTTTAAATATAAGAATTAATATTAACTTTAATCATAATAATAAAAAATATGTAACTAATTCAGTGAAAAATACTAAACAAGATATATGTGGATATGAAGACCTGAAGAAGATTAACAAGAGTATGCTATTTTATTATGTCATTACACTGCCTAAATCAAATAGCGTAAAATACTTATGATTTTTGTTTCAACTTTTGTATCTTAGAAATCTTAAAGTTCTAAAGAGTCTGCTCAAACATTGTTCAGTTTACACCACCAATTGTTTATTCGGTGTAAGAACAAATTTGTTTATATTTGTAAGCAAATAGAAGTCTCTTGCTTGTTAAGCTTGAGCACAAAAGTCTATTCACTTGTGATTGAGCAATAGAAGTCTCTTGGAGTTGTCCTTGAGCATTGGAAGTCTCTTGTCTGCGTGTTTGAGCATTAGAAGTATCTTGGAGTTGTCCTTGAGCAGGAGAAGTCTCTTGGTAGTGACCTTGAGCATTAGAAGTCTCTTGCAAGCGTGTTTGAGCAATTGGAAGAGTCCTTACACAATTGTAATAAGTAGTGATTATAGTGAAATCTCATGAAAATGCAAGGGAACTGGACTACTCCTGTTTTCTGGGAGGGACCAATATAAATTGTTTGTGCCTACTCTCTCTCTCTCTCTCTCTCAAACTTTGTGTCAGACTTTGAACTCATCAGACTCTGACCAGTTCTAACAGTCAGAAAAAGAAACCCAAAAAACCCAACATAATTCAACCTCCCCCTTCTTATGTTTTTCCCACCTTCAGATTCTTCCCAATGTCACTTTTGATGGACATATTTGGTTTCTTCAAAAAGAAAAATCTTAACCTCAATTCTAATTGGTTTTATTGTTGGAGTTCTTCTTTGAATTTTGGATTGTTGTTAGTGTTCCTCACAAATGATTGTTGCTAAACGTACAACAAGGAAAAAGGGTGCCACTACATTGTCACTGTTTACTTCATTGGTGAGAAGGATGAATTAATAAAGGTGTGCGAGTTTCTTCAAGGACACACATTTGAAATCTTGCGTGCATGGTCACAAAATTTGGGCACATCATTTTGAACTGTTTTTTTTAGAGAAAAATCTCTATTTATGAGATATATTTTTCTAAGGAGGTGTTGTGTGCATGGTGTCAAGATTTGAACACAACAAGTTTTTTTTATCAAATTTCAGCACAACATTTAAACATACACATAAAAGAGAAAAAAAATAGAAAATAACAATAATGTATATTTTTAAAATAAGTAAATGAAGTTTAAATTTTATGTGTGTGCTCAAACAATTTTTTTTTGGGTTTGTGAACAACTAAGTATTTCTCTAATTTTTCGTTGATAAATTTTTTCAATGACCTATAGATTTTTGTCTTTTGGTAATTCCTCAAAAACTATAAATTACGTATAGGGTGTTTTTGATTCACATTAAAGAACGTGACAAGTAGTTGAGTCACAACACAACTTATTGATTTATACATTTTTTTTTTTGGTAGAATTTGATTTATACATTGTTTGGTAGTTAATCCACAACACAATACAAAAATACGCAAAAAAATAAAAATATAATGTTTAGTTGGAACTAGTAATTTATCACAATTTTCAAACTCTTCAATTTATTTGTTATGTATCAAACAACAACAACCAAGTCTTCTTAAAAAAACAATTAAACCTTATCTCATTAAGTGGGACCATCTACATGAATCAAATTACACTATAATGTAATATGTTATTTATCAAAAATATTATTATGTTATGAATTAAAAAATGTTATTTTTGCTTGACCAAAATTTGTAAAAAAAGTCATTGAAATGTATAAATAAACTTAAAAAAGATATTGTTATATATCACAGATGTGTTATATTATGCCATGTTGTGCAACCAACAAAGTGAGCAAATAAATTTGAATAAAAAAAAATAGGCTTAATTGCACTTTTGGACCCCTATCTTTCCAAAAGTTGCGGTTATGGACCCCTAACTAATTTAAATACAAAACAGCCCCCTATATTTTGATTCTTTGGCAGTTTTGGACCCCCAGTCCATTGTTGACTCGGTCAACGCTGACGTGGCACCCTAAGTGAGGTG